>MDSW01182122.1_pt1 | contig 16545 bp, 15 predicted proteins | sample 811171 | NCBI WGS metagenome assembly MDSW01 (sample SAMN05326641, study PRJNA326480) | marine metagenome | isolation source: seawater | place: Atlantic Ocean: North West | collected 2012
AATATTTTGAATGGAAAATATTGTTTTTTAGGAGTTAACAATATTGATTTTAAAAATATTAATTGGCACAAAGATTATATAAGCTCTTTTGAATGGAAACCAGGCAAATATTATAAAAACTATAAACAAGTAGATTTAAGCAATGACTCTGATGTGAAAATTCCTAGGGAATTGAGTAGATCTCATCACATTCTTCAAGTTGCCATTGCATATAAGTTAACCAAAGATGTTAGATATTCGAAATTTGTAATTAATCAAATTTCTGATTGGATTTATAACAATCCTTTAATGTATAGTATAAATTGGGGTTGTTCAATGGATGTTTCAATAAGAGCTATTAATTGGATGTGGGCACTTTCATTGATTTCCGAATCTCATAAAAAAAATGATGATATCGAATTAAATAAAATAATTACTAGCCTGTATGAACATGGTTGGTTTATATATAGGAATTTGGAGGGTAATATTTTTAATTATAATAATAATCACTATTTATCAAATTTATCTGGGCTAATTTTTATTTCAGAGCTTTTTCATATTGATAGTGAAGCAAAAAAATGGAGGGATTATGCAATACACAGTTTATTCCGAGAGATTAGACTCCAAATTTTACCTTCAGGAATGTCATTTGAAAGGTCTTTTCATTATCACAGATTGGTTCTTGAAATTGTTAATTGGTCAATTATCTTTTTATTTCATAATAATCACAAAGTCCCTCAAGATATTTTAACTATTCTTGAAAATATGTATGACTTCTTATATAAAACAATAAAACCAGATTTAAGCGTTCCTAACATAGGAGATCAGGATGATGGTCGACTACTACCATTTGGTGTTGATAAAATTAATGATTTTAAATATTTATTTTCAATGGCTGCCATCATGTTTGATAAGTACAAAATGAAAAAAAATGGTAACGGATATAATATTTACTGTTCACAATTAGGTGAAAAATATAACTTGAGCTATTTCAAAAATATATATTCCGAAATTGAAAATAAATTGAAGTCAGAATACTTTAATGATGCAGGTTTTTTGGTAATAAGGGATAATTCCAATTATATGATTGCAAATATTAAATCACATGGAAATTTTATTGACAGTAAAACTCAAAGTGTTCATACGCACTCGGATTTATTTTCCTTTGAATTATTTATAAATGAAAAATCATTTATCGTTGACCCAGGAACATTTGTCTATACTTCAAATTATAGTTTAAGGAATTTATATCGAAGTACAATGATGCATAATACAGCTAGTATTGATAATAAAAGCCAAGAGGAAATTAATGAAAATAATTTATTTCAAATGACCAATTACTCTAACCCTTCTTTAGAAGCATTTAAAGAAAATAAACATGAAATATTTTTTTCAGCTAAGCACGAGGGATATAGGAGGTTAAAAAATCCTGTTATACATCAAAGGTCAATAAATTATTACAAAAAAAATCAGGAATGGGTTATATTAGATTCTTTTGATGGTAATGGTAATAATGTGATTGAGTTAGCCTATCATTTTTCTGACAAAGTTATTTTGGAATTGAAAAATAAAAATTCATTTATCACAAAATCTTCTGGGACTAATATTGAAATATCATTTAGTTCCAAATCTGATTTTAAAGTTTTAAAAAGTAATTACTCACTTTCAAAAAGTTATGGAACTTTAAATAAGGCTGAAAAACTTGTTATCAGATTTGATGGAAAACTTCCTTACAGTGTGGAGACAATAATAAGAAAAATTTAAAATGGAAAAAATTTATTTTAATTCTTTAAGGTACTTGAGTTTATTTTGTGTTTTATCATTATTTTTTGTTAGTATTCCTGATGATTATTTACTAATAGTAATTCTTCCATTATTATTTTTAGCTTTTATTAGTACAGTATTTGTTAGGCAAATGTTTAAAAAGTTTTTAACTGCAAAAATTTTCATATCTCTCTGTTTTATTAAGTATTCCATACTACCAATACTAAATTTATACCTAAAAGAGTTTGATTCGCTAAACGGCAATAGTTACAAATTTTTACAACAAGCTTATTTGTTAATGGGATACGAACTTCTTCTGATTGGAATTTTATTTTATTTTTTAAACAAGAGAAATAAAAACTATCAGTTTCAGAATAAGATTGAATTTTTTGATAAAAAAAATTATTTTCTAAAATTGTGTATTCTTATAGGATTTGTTGGTTTTATTTATTACCCTGAATTTATAGAAGGTATAATATGGTTAAAGGAAGACGTCTCATCATATGAAGGCAACTATGTTGCAATAGTTGGTTGGTTTATGGGTTTAATGTTTTACTTTGTAAAGTATGTTCCTACATTTATTTTTTTATTGTTCTTAAATTATGTTAGAGTAAAATATCCAAAATTAAAACCACCTTCACACTTGGTTTATCTATGTATAATTTTTGCTTTATTAAATGTAATTATTACCTATTCTGAAAATAGAGGGTCAATTGTTGCAAATGGCATAGTCAGCCTGTCTTTACTATATTACGTTTTTCCACATTTTAGATTGAGATTACTTTCCCTTTTTTCGATTGTAATGTTTGCTGCGGTAATAAATTCTACTATTATTAGAATGTTAGATACTTCAAGACTTGATGATTCTGCTATTCAAAGCATGTATCAACTATATTTTGTTGATGAAACAAATACAAATTTAGATGCATATCTAAGCGGGCCCTCTGGAGTTGCAACAGGAATTAAAACTTATAAAATTTTTAAAAACCAAATTTCAACAAAAACTTTATTAAATGATTTAATTGTAAACACTAATGTATTAAATCAAATATCATATCGTGTTATTGACACTAATTTAAAGAACGACAGAACGAGTGTATATTTTAATAAGATAGTTATTGGATCAAGAATTCCACCAATGAACATCTATGGATACATATATCTAGGAATTCTTTTTTCACCATTTTTTTCCCTTTTAACTATAATTTTAATGATTTATTTTGAAAAATTAGCACATAAGTCGGTTGGTGTTTTTGTCTTTTATGCATGGCTATATGTAGCTGTAAGATTTGCTTTCAACCCTGGACTAAGCATAAGTGTTTTATCTGGATTATTTGCTACCTACTTTTTGCCATTTTTTATTCTTGTTTACATAAATAACAAACTAAACTTTTTGAACTTTACATGGAGATAATAGTAATAAATAAAAATAATTCTGAAAACCGTCCTCCCGTTATTAGTGTATTACATATACTTTCAAAACAGGGTCATAATGTAACACTGCTTTGTTGTGGCTCATCTCCAAAATTTAATGAAATGATGAAGAATATTGGGGTTAAGGTTATTGTCTTCCCATTCAATAAAAGTAAATATTTCTTAGTCAAAATTTTTGAATATTTTAATTTTAAAAGAAGTGTCTATAATTATTTAAAAAAGAATTTTAAGAACAAAAAATATTTATTATGGCTAATAGATGCTCAAACAATTATAGCACTCGGAAAAAAACTTTTATCTCACAAGTTTATTCTACAGATTCAGGAACTACACGAAAACCAAAAATTATATCTATCAAAGATATCAAATGTTATCAACTATGCTGAGCTAGTTTTTATGCCTGAATATAATAGGACATATATATATAAATTATGGTTTAATTTGAAAAAAAAGCCACTGGTTTTACCCAATAAACCATATTTTTTGCCAAAAGAAGATTATCTTAATGATCTGTCTAGAAAATATTTAAAATTATATCCTGAATTAAAAAATAAAAAAATTATTATATATCAGGGTGGAATAAGTGCTGTTAGAATGCTTGATAATCTTGCAAAAGCAATAAATGAAATGAAGGATTATTTACTCCTTCTGCTTGGAACTGAATATGAAGAAGGTTATGTAAATAGACTAAAAAATATAAATCCAAATGTTGTTCATATAAATTATGTTAGTGCACCTGATTATCTTTCAATAACTAGAATTTCTCATATTGGATATATATGCTATTTACCATCTTCTTTAAACAATATGTTTTGTGCTCCAAATAAAATAAATGAATATTCCTTCTGCTCTTTACCAATGATTGCAAATGATATTCCCGGCTTAAAAAATATTTTTGATAAATACAAACCAGGAATTATACTAGAGAGTATTGATGAGGTGTCTCTGAAAAATGCAATAACTAAAATTGAAAAAAACTACGATAGTTTTAAAAAAAATTCATCAAAAATATTTTTGGATATCGATAATGAAAGTACAATATCGAATAATCTTAAAAAAATAAAACTGTGAATCTAGATTTTATTAAGAAGAACGATTTATGCCTTAGTTGTGGAGCATGCAAACACATAGCTCCAAACAAAATTTCAATTAAACAAGATTTGAAAAAAGGAATGTTTCACCCTGAAATTTCAAGTCCATTAAGTAAGGAGGAATCAAAAAAGATATTAGAAATATGTCCAGCCAATGGCTATCCAATAAAACAAATCGCTGAAGACATTTTTCCAAGTGCTATAAATGAAGATTACAGAACTGGAAAATACATAAAAATTGGAGCATATAAAATGAATGATTTAAGCTTATTGAAAAATGCTTCATCTGGTGGGATTATGACAGGATTAGCAAAGAAAATGCTTGAGCTCGGGATTGTTGATGGCATTGTAGCAAGCTCTTTTAAATATGTCAAAGATGAAATTTCGGTTAGTACTGAAATAATAACTGATTATAAAAATTTACCTAAGACCCAAGGATCTAAATATATGCCTGTCCCTGCGCTATTAGTTGTTGAAAAAATAAAGCGATTTGATGGTAAAGTGGTATTCATAGGTACCCCTTGTCAAATAGCAACTATAAGAAGATTACAGGAAACCGATAGTGAGTTAAAGCAAAAAATTAAATACACAATAGGAAATTTTTGCGGTGGTTTTAAAGATTTAAGAGAACTTCAGAAATTTAAAAAAATTTCAGGAATGAAAGGAAAGCAAATTACACATTTTCAATTCAGGGGTAGTGGTCAACCTGGAAAAATGAAAATAACATCAATTGATGGGAGTAAATGGGAATATCCATATCCAAATTATGCTAATTTGACAGGTTATATGAAACAGTATCGATGCAGGGTGTGTATTGATGCCACTGCCGAGTTAGCTGATATCTCTTGTGGTGATGCGTGGCTTGAAAAATATGAAAATTTAGGAGGCAATTGGTCAATAGCTTTAATTAGAAATAATGAGATTTTACCTATTATTAATCAAATGATTCAATCAAATGAATTAAGTTATAGAAAACTATCCTTCAATGAACTTGTAATTTCTCAAAAAGGAAATTTAGCTTCAAAGAAGGAAAGATATTTAAGTCGAAATAAGTTTTTTAAATTGTTAAAAAAACCATTGCCAGATTTTGATGGAGGTTGGAATGTTATTCAATCAAAATCAATATTATTTGAAGCAAAAGTGTATATTTCTCAACTTATTATTTACAAACTTGAAAGACTTAAATTGCATTTTTTAGTACTATTTTTAAGAAAATTATTAAACAAACATTAATAAAAAAAAATGAAAAATAAAATTGTAGTGTTATGTCCAGAATATGTTCCCTTAGAAAACAAAGGCGAAGAGGCCATTATTAGGGGTACTATTGATGTATTATTTCCAAATATTGAATGTGAATATCACATAGTTGATAATAATTCAAAAGTGTATTATGAATCTAATGGTATACATGTACATCCAGGTGATTTGTTTTTTTCTAACTGGAGATCACGCGAGTTTGAATTGGGTTTATCTTTTAGACAAATATATTCTTCAATATGTAGTCTAATTAGAAATGGCATGAATAAATTTTTTCCATTTTGGATTTTAAGACCACACAGAGAGGCAATAAATTTTGCAAAATATATTTCTGGTGTAAAAATTCCTCCAAAAAGACATGCTAAGTCTGTAGAGTTATTAAAAAATATTGATTACGTAATAGCTGGTCATAATGGTGGTCTAGATGAATATGTTTGTCACATAATTAATGAATTAGATAAATTAAATATTTCATACGGAATTTTTGGAAGTTCAATGCAGCCAAATTATAAAGAAAAAAATATGTTAAGTGTTTTTGAAAAAACTTTTAAAAATTCAAATTTCAATATTGCCAGAAATCCAATTGGTTATGAATGGGCAATCAAATATTTCCCAAAATTAAATTTTGAACTAAGACCTGACCCTGCATTTGGCATGACTCCAACTTCAGAAGATGAAATTGATTCTTTGATTAAAAATTTAAAAATCGAAAAATTTTTAAGTAAAAAGACCATAATGATAACCACTGCCGAACCTGCTCCTATTACCAGAAAATCTTTTGATGAGCATACTTTTCCACATCAAAAAATAGTTGCTCATAGAAAATTTTTGTCAGAATTTATCACTAAGATTTACGAAGAAACTGATTATAATATACTTTTTTTACCTCATACCATAGGCCCTGATTTGAGAATGGATGACAGAAAAATTTCTGAAGATGTTATAATAAGGTCAAAACTGGAAAACAATAGTAGAGTAATGCTTCTAAAAGATGACTTATCTGCTAAAGAATTAAAAGGAATTATAAAAAATGCTTATTTTCTTTTAGGGGAAAGAGTTCACTCGATAATCGGTGCAATTGGAGTTGGAACACCTTTTATGTGTCTGGGTTCACCACATGACTTAAGGCTAAAAGGAATATTAGAAATTCAAATGGAATTAGGTAATAACATATATCATTTAAATTATCCGAAAGTTGACGAAGCATATAATATGTTCAATAATTTATTGAATAACTACGAACAAGAAAAAAATAATTTAAAACATTTAAATAAAAAAATAAAGTCATCTTTATTAGAGGTGAATCATAATTTGTCTGAATTTTTCATGTGATATGAATGTTTTAGTTAACTTATCTCATTTAAAAATAGGAGGCGGTCAAAATGTTGGTCTAAATTTTATTAGTACTTTAAAACATGTTGACACTGCAGATTTAAACTTTGTTTTTATAGTTGCCAAAAACTCCATCATTCATAAATATCTTTTGGATAACAAATTTTCTAATATTTATTTATATCCACATAATCCAATTTTAAGAACAATTAAAGAGTTATTTTACTCAAAAAAAATTTTAAAAAAACATTCTATTGATATAATTTATAATTATTTTGGAGTCGATTTGATTCCAGTTAGTATAAAAAGAGTAATGGGTGCTGCTGATTCTAATTTATTTTATCCAGAGTTAGATTTTTGGGTTGAATATAATCCAATTCAAAAACTAGTTAGAAAGACTATTGATTTAAACAGAATTTGGGGTTTAAAAAAAGCCACAGCTGTTATCTTTGAAAATGGTTTTTTGCAAAAGAGGGGTAAGGAGTTATTCAAGCTTAAGGAAACAAAACTGATTAAACCATCCGTAAAAGATTTTGTTTCGGATGACAATGATTTATTATTTCAATGTTCAAAAAATACAAAGGTCGGCCTATTTTTTTGTGGCTGGCAAAGGAATAAAAACTATATGATAATTCCTGAATTGGCAAAAGAATTAAAATCTCAAAAAATTAATTATCATTTTCTAATTACCGCACCAAAAAATAATTCGTTTGAACATAAAGAATTTTTGTTATCCTTGAAGAACTATAATGTTTTAGATATGGTCTCAATTATCGGACCAGTCCACAAAAAAAACATTTCTAGTCTTTATAATTCTATTGATCATGTTTTTTTACTTAGTAAGTTAGAGAGTTTTAGTAATAATATAATTGAATCTTGGTATTACAAAAAACCTCTTTTAATAAGTAACGAAGATTGGGCAAGATATCTATGCCATGATTCTGCTTGTTATGTTGATAGAAGCTCCTCTAAATCTATTATATCATCAATTAAAAAGATTTTAGATAATGATATTTACAAAAATAAATTAGTTTCTGCAGGATCAAGAATTCTCAAAAGTTATCCCACTGTAGCTGAAAGAACCATTAGTGAATTAAAATATTTAAAGTATGTATATAAAAATTATTAAACCAATATTAGTTGTTTCCTATGAAACAGTTATGAGTCTCGTTTTATCACTACCACGATTTCAACTTACTCTCGCCATTAAAAATATATTTTTATCTGCGATGGGTGCAAAAATAGGTTCAGGTGTAATTATATACCCTGGCTGTTGGATTACCCCTGGAAGAAATTTAATTTTAGATGATGATGTTGTATTATCTAGGGGGGTTTTAATTTCATCAGAAGGAGGAGTTTCGATAGGCAAAAGAACCCAAATAGGTTATGGATCAAAAATATTTTCATCAAATCATTCTATACCACCTATTGGAGATCCTCTACCTATTTCCGGTGACAGTCATTTAAAAGAAGATCACGAAAGAATAATAATTGGCAAAGATGTATGGGTAGGAGCTAATTGCGTTATTTTACCTGGGGTTAAAATTGGCGAAGGAGCTGTAATTGCTGCCGGGGCTGTTGTTGTTAAGGATGTAGAGAAAAATACTATTGTGGCAGGGGTTCCATGTAAACTAATAGGTAAAAGGAAGTAAACTTTGAAAACAAGAAATTTTTTTGAAATCATATTATGAACTTTTACAATAAAAAATCAATAAAATATACGAAATATGTCATCTAATCGATCATATCAAATTTGTACTAAAACAATTATGGACACTTCAGATCCTAATATTATTTTTAATGAAAAAGGTGAAAGTGATTACTATACAAATTTTATTAAAAATATTAAACCCAATTGGGATACAGGAGAAAAGGGTTATGCTGAATTAATGAGAATAGCAGCGAAAATAAAAAAAGATGGTAAAAAAAGAAGTTTTGATTGTATCATTGGAGTAAGTGGTGGTTTAGACAGTTCATACACTGTACACGTGGCAAAGGAAATCATGGGATTAAGGCCTCTTGTATTTCATGTTGATGCGGGTTGGAATACCGATAAGGCCGTGGAAAATATTGAAAAATTAATCAACGGTTTAGATTTAGATTTATATACAGAGGTTATTAACTGGGAAGAAATGAAAGATTTACAAGTTGCATTTTTAAAATCTCAAATTGCAGACCAAGACTTGCCACAGGATTATGCATTCTTTTCAGCAATGTATAAATTTGCCCGAAAAAATAAAATTAAATATGTTTTAACGGGTAGTAATTATTCAACTGAGTGTTGTAGAGAACCCGAGGAATGGGGTGGTTTTCCAGGAATTGATACAACATTGGTAAAAGATATATACAAAAGATTCGGAAATAATAAATTAAAAACATTTCCACTTGTAGATATTTTCACATATAAGATTTATTATAAGTATTTTTTGGGAATGGAAGTATTCATGCCGCTCAATCATCTTCCTTACATAAAAAAATCTGCAGAAAATCTTTTAAATAAAAAATATGGTTGGAGGCCCTATAAGGATAAGCATCATGAGTCTAGATTTACTAGATTTTATGAAGATTTTTGGTTACCTAATAAATTTGGATATCAAAAAAGAAGAGCACACTTTTCCAGTTTAATTTTAACAAACCAAATGACCAGACAAGAAGCATTAGAAAGAATCTCTAAACCTGAGATGTCTGAAGATTTTTTGAAGAAGGAATTTGAATATGTTGCTGATAAATTGGATTTAACAAAAACTGAATTACAAGAAATATTTGAAGGTGAAAACAAAACATTTAGAGACTATAATTCTAAAATAAAATTAATTAATTTTGGTGCAATGGTAATGCAAAAGTTAAGTTTAGAAAAAAGATTATTTAGATAAAATTATGTTGACAATTATTGATTATGGAGTTGGAAATATTTTTGCATTTCAAAATGTTTATAAGAGATTAAATATACCCACCAAAGTTGCAAGAAAAAATGATGATTTAGTAAATGTTGATAAGTTAATATTACCCGGTGTAGGTAATTTTGATTTTGCAATGAGTCAACTTAACAAATCTGGCTTAAGAAATCGTCTTGAAGAATTAGTCTTGGTCAATAAAGTGCCAGTATTGGGCATCTGTATTGGAATGCAAATAATGGCTAATAATAGTGAAGAAGGAAAATTAAATGGTTTAGGATGGTTTGACGCTTCTGTTAAAAAATTTGATCCAAATAAAATAGATTTCCATACAAAGTTACCACATATGGGTTGGAATGACGTAAACCCTATAGGAAACAACATGATATTTAAAGGTTTAGAAAAAAATTCTATTTTTTATTTCTTGCATAGTTATTATTTTGATTGTAAAAATAAAAGTCAAATTATTTCAACTTCGAAATATGGAATAAAATTTACAAGCAGTGTTCAAAATGACAATATTTATGGTATTCAATTTCACCCAGAAAAAAGTCATAGTTATGGTGAAAAATTACTACACAATTTTAGCAAACTATAAATTTTATGCTTAGGCCAAGGATAATACCAAGTTTACTAGTACACGGAAAAGGTTTAGTAAAAACTGTAAGATTTAAAAACCCAAAATACGTTGGAGACCCTTTAAATGCTGTCAAAATCTTTAACGAAAAAGAAGTAGATGAATTAGCTGTTTTTGACATTGATGCAACAGTGTTTGGGTTAGAACCTGATTATGGTCTTATCGAAAAATTAGCAAATCAATCAAGAATGCCAATTTGTTATGGTGGAGGTGTCAAAACGGTGGAACAAGCTCAAAAAATATTTGGATTGGGTATTGAAAAAATTGCGCTTAGTTCATCGGTTATTAATAATCCAAATTTAATTTCTAAAATTTCTGATAGAGTGGGTGCACAGAGTGTTATTGTTGTATTAGATGTTAAAAAAAAAATATTCGGAGGTTATGAAATATACACTCATAACGGTAAAAAAAACACAGGGATTAATCCTGTGGCTTTTGCTGCTAAAGCTCAAAAATTAGGTGCTGGAGAAATTATTATAAATTCAATTGATAATGATGGAATGATGAACGGATACGATTATAAAATAGTAGACAGTATAAGAAATCAAATAACTTTACCTTTAACAGTTTTAGGAGGAGCTGGTTCTTTGGAAGATATAAAAGAAGTTGTAAAGAAATATAATATTATTGGGGTAGCCGCTGGAAGTTTATTTGTTTTTAAAGGCCCTTACAAAGCAGTTTTAATAAACTACCCAAGTAAAAAAATTAAAAATCAAATTTATTATGAAAATTAAAGATAATATATTACTGATAACTGGTGGAACAGGCTCTTTTGGTAATGCAGTTCTTAAAAAGTTTTTAACCACCCCCCATTTTAAAGAAATACGTATTTTTTCTAGAGATGAGAAGAAACAAGATGATATGCGTAAGCAATATTCAAATGATAAAATTAAATTTTATTTAGGGGATGTAAGGGATAAGTCAAGTTTAAACGAAGCAATGAAGAGTGTAGATTATGTTTTTCATGCAGCCGCCCTAAAACAGGTTCCCTCATGTGAATTTTTTCCTTTACAGGCAACAAAAACTAATGTGTTCGGAACAGAGAATGTTATACAATCTGCTATTGAAAATGAAGTTAAGAAGGTTATTTGTCTAAGTACTGATAAAGCAGCTTATCCGATTAATGCTATGGGTATTTCTAAAGCATTAATGGAAAAAGTAGCTGTAGCATCATCCAGAAACTCATCAAAAACAATTGTTTGTTTAACAAGATATGGAAATGTAATGGCGTCAAGAGGTTCTGTTATTCCTTTATTTATAGATCAAATAAATAATAATAATCCGATTACAATTACTGACCCTAACATGACACGTTTTTTAATGACTTTAGAGGATGCCGTTAACCTTGTTTTATTTGCATTTGAACACGGAAGACCTGGCGACATATTTATTAACAAAGCTCCAGCTTCATCGATAAAAACTTTAGCAGATGCAATCATTCAACTTTCAGGAAAAAAGGTTGAAATTAGAAATATAGGAACAAGGCATGGTGAAAAGTTATATGAAACCCTATGTACTAGAGAAGAAATGATGAAGTCTGAAGATATGGGAAGTTTTTACAGAATCCCTGCAGATCATAGGGATTTGAATTATGATAAATATTTTAACGAGGGCAGTGAAGATATTTCTAAAATTCAGGACTACAATTCTAACAATACTACTATTCTTGATGTTGGTCAGGTTAAGGCATTATTGAATAAATTACCAGAAATAAATAGAGCGTTTTAATATAAATATGTCTAAAAAACTTCCTCATATAATTAATGGAGATATATTCAACGATCGCAGAGGAAAGGTCTTTTCGTGTAATGATTTTGATATGAGTAATGTAAAAAGGATTTATTCAATTGAAAACTTTGATAGTAATTTCATAAGAGGCTGGAAAGGGCATAAAATTGAAACTAGATGGTTTTTTGCAACTAAGGGTTCTATTATTATACAAACTGTTGCCATTTCGGATTTAGAAAACAAAAAAATTCCTTATAATATAAGTACCTTTAAACTAACTGAGAATAATTTAGATATTTTAAAAGTACCCCCTGGTCATGCTACATCCATAAAACAATTCTCAAATGGTGATAGAATATGTGTTTTTGCAGATTATAGATTAAATGATAGCGGGGATGAGGATTTAAGATGGGAATTAAATTATAATATATAATGAAAGTAATTGTTTTAGGAGCTTCTGGACTAATTGGTCATAAATTATTTGAAAAGTTATCTCTTCGATTTGAAACTTATGGTACAATCCGTAGTAAAGCTGAAAAATATGAAAATGATTTTTTTAGTTATTATGATAATTTCATAGAACAAATTGACGCTCATGATTTTGATAATTTGACTAGAAATTTAAATCGAATTGACCCTGATGTAATTTTAAATTGTATTGGTATTACAAAGAGAAAAGATGAAATTAGTGTACCATTGAAGTCAATTTATGTAAATTCACTTTTTCCCCATAAATTACTTAGCTGGGCGTCTAATAATAATAAAAGAATGATTCATTTTAGCACTGATTGCGTTTTTAACGGTTTGGACGGTAATTATACAGAATCAAGTTTAACTAATTCTGAAGATTGTTATGGGAGAACAAAAGCATTAGGAGAGGTAAATTCCAAAAATGGATTAACGATTAGGTCATCTTTTATTGGAAGAGAACTGATTACAAATTCAGAGTTGTTAGAATGGTTTCTTTCTGAAGAAAATGAATCAATTAAAGGTTTTAAAAATGCATTATACTCAGGCGTATCAACAAATTTTCTAGCAAAAATTGTTGGTGACATTATTGAATATTATCCAAAATTATGTGGAATTAGACAACTCTCTGTAAAAAACCCAATTTCCAAATATGATCTTTTAAATATTGCTAAAGAAAAGTTTAAAAAAAATATTAATATCATTCCAGATGAAAAGTTTAAAATTGATGCATCTTTAAATGGGGATTTATTAAGAGGAGAAATTTCTTATGGAAATCCAAATTGGAATGATATGATGGAAGAGTTATCAGCTGATAGCAAGTTTTATAAGTCTTATAAAAATTAATTTACAATGTTTAGTATTTTAAAAAAATTTTTATTTTCAAAAAAATCAATGAGAATTCCACAATTTAGGTCTTTTGTAGATGAGAAAGACTACAATGCTATTAGAAAAGTATTCCAAAATAAATATATAGCTGAAGGTCCATTGGGAAAACAATTTGAAAAAGAATTATTAAAAATCATTGGATCTAAATATGGTGTATTAGCACCAAATGGAACATTAGCTATTTATTTAGCTCTGAAAGCATGTGGAATAAAGGAGGGTGATGAAGTGATTGTTCAAAATATAACCTTTATTGCATCTGCCAATGCAATTGAAATGGTCGGAGCAACCCCTATTTTTGTTGACATTATTTCAGAAAATGACGCTAGTATTGATTTGTCAAAAGTAAAAGTTACAAAAAAAACAAAAGGGATTATGATTTGCCATCTTTTCGGTACCGCATGTTCTAATGTTCAGCAGGTTAAAGATTTTTGCGATAAAAATAATTTAATGTTATTTGAGGATGCTGCTCAGACAATTGGTATTAAAAATGAACATAATATTCATTGTGGTACATTTGGAAAAATTGGCACTTTTTCTTTTTATGCTGATAAGACTATAACAACAGGTGAAGGTGGATTTATAGTTACAGATGATGAAGAAGTATATAATAAAATGCGTTTTCTAAGAAATCAAGGCAGAAAGAATAGTGGTACATTTATTCACCCTGAAATTGGATATAACTTTCGACTTACAGATATTCAATCAGCACTTGGACTTTCTCAATTATCTAAACTAAATAGAATTATCAAAGCAAAGCAAGATATATACAAACTATACAGAAAGTATTTAGCAAATCATGTTAATTTTCTGACGATAAATCCAAGTTTTACTTATATTCCTTTCAGAGTTGTTGTTTTTGTTGAAGATGCTGAAAAAACAATAATGCTTATGGAAAGGGATCAAATTGAAGGCAGATCGGTTTTCTTTCCGTTAAACCAACAGCCATGTTTTAAAACTTTTAAATCTTCTAAAATTGGCTCTTATAAAAATTCTTTAAAATTCTTTAAAACTGGTATTTGTCTTCCGACATGGATTGGCCTAAAGGAAAATCAGATAAAGTATATTTCTCAAAGTTTAATAAAAAATATGAAATAAAAATTATGAAAGTCATGACAATTGTGGGTACAAGACCCGAAATAATTAAGTTAAGTCAAGTAATGAAAGAGCTTGATAAATTTACAGAGCACATTATTGTTCATACTGGTCAAAATTATGACTATGAACTAAATGAGCTATTTTTTGAGCAATTAGGGGTTAGAGTCCCTAATTATTTTTTAGAAGCTGTTAAAGGTTCTCCTTCTGAAACAATTGGTGATATAATTTCAAAAGCAGATAAAATATTATTAAAAGAAAAACCTGATGCACTCTTGGTTTATGGAGACACTAATAGCTGTTTAAGTGTAATTCCTGCTAAAAGAAGAAAAATACCAATTTTTCATATGGAAGCAGGAAACAGATGTTTTGACCAGCGCGTTCCTGAAGAAATTAACAGAAAAATTGTCGATCATTTAAGTGATATTAATTTACCATTGTCTGAACATGCCAGAGATTATTTAATAAATGAAGGTATAAGACCAGAAACAATATTTAAAACTGGTTCTCCAATGAAAGAGGTATTAAATAATAATATGGATAAAATTTTATCTTCTAAAATATTACTAAAGGAAAAGTTGATTAAAAATGAATATATTATTATGAGTATTCATAGAGAGGAAAACGTCGATTCACCCAAAAATTTTAGTGATTTACTTGAGTCTATTGAAGAGTTGCACAAAAAATATAATTTCCCTATTATTATTTCTACTCATCCAAGAACTAAAAAGAAATTGGAGGAAATTGGATATGTAAGCAGTAATCTTAAAATTAGATTCATGAAACCTTTTGGCTTTCATGAATATAATAACCTACAGATAAATTCGTTTTGTGTTATTTCAGATAGTGGTACAATAGCAGAGGAAGCTTCTATCTTAAATTTACCAGCTGTAACTATCAGACAAGCTCATGAACGACCCGAGGGTATGGATGAAACTACTGTTATTATGTCTGGATTAAGAAAAGATAAAGTACTTGACGCTGTGAATGTTGTTACTAAACATCATAATTCAGAGGAAAGATTGATTAAAAGTGTTAATGACTATGAAGTAGATAATGTTTCTAAAAAAGTTTTGAGAATAATTTTATCATATACAGAATATGTTAACAGAGTAGTTTGGAAAAAAATTAACTAATAATAAAAAATGTATCAATTACATTATGTATTTAAATTAAAATAGTGAGAATACTAATTATTAGTCAATATTTTTATCCTGAAAATTTCAAGATTAATGAAATTGCTTTTTTCCTAAAAAGTAAAGGATATGATATAACTGTTTTAACTAGTAAGCCAAATTATCCTGAAGGAAAGTTTTTCAAGGGATATAATTTTTTTAATAAAAATGAGGAAATTATTGAAGGAGTTAAAATTATAAGGGTTCCAACATTTCCACGCCTTAAGGGAGACGCCATTTCGTTATCTTTAAATTACTTTTCTTTTATTTTTTTTAGTTTTTTTATTTGTTTATTTAAGATCAGAAAAAAATTTGATATAATTTTTGCAACTCAATTATCACCAGCAACTTCGTTATTGCCTATGATTTGGTTAAAAAAAAGATTTAATTCTCCAGTCATTTTATGGGTTTTGGATTTATGGCCTGATTCTTTTTTTGCCAATACAACATTTAGAATAAGATTTATTGATAATTGGATTACAAATGTTTCTAATAAAATATATGAATATTCAGATAGTATATTTATAACTTCAAAATATTTTAAAAATCACATAAAAAATAGAATTAAAACAAAAAAAAGATTTACGTTTTTCCCAAATTGGGCTGAGTCAGTCTTTTATGACAATATCACTCATGACCATAGTGATTTATTTGAATATCCAGCAGGATTTAATATAGTTTTTGCTGGAAATATAGGTGAATCACAAGGTTTTGAGGATATAGTTGAAGCAGCCAAATCAACTCAAAATAAATGTATAAATTGGATTATAATTGGCGACGGTAGAAAAAAAATATGGCTTTAAAAT
>MDSW01057478.1_pt1 | contig 16539 bp, 13 predicted proteins | sample 811171 | NCBI WGS metagenome assembly MDSW01 (sample SAMN05326641, study PRJNA326480) | marine metagenome | isolation source: seawater | place: Atlantic Ocean: North West | collected 2012
AGGGCGTCCCTCGCCCAAGCCTTACTAGGCAATCCCGAATTAATCATACTCGACGAACCGTTTAATGGTCTCGATGCGGAAGGCGTCGACGATGTACTAGCCTTGATTCGACGCTTAAATAAAGATAAAGGAACCACTTTTCTCCTTTCAAGCCATCAACTTCCCTACCTCGAGAGCATTTGCAGTCATATCGCCATTCTCCATCAAGGGAAAATTTTAGTTAGTGACAACATCGATGACTTACTCGCCAACACAAACCATAGCATTTTGTTAAAAACAGAAACCGAAAAGACTGCAATAAAATTTTTGGAAGCCCAGGATGACATTACAGTTATTAATAAAAATTCTGATGGCTACTTGGAGCTCTCTACAAAAGATGTGCGATCTTCCGACTTAACCCGCCAGTTAGTCGAAAATCAGATTGCTGTCAGCGAATTGGTCCTAAAGCAAGCCTCTCTCGGTAATTTATTTCGAGCAATTACTAGCGAGGAATCAGCATGAATGGTTTTTTCGTAGCATTAAAATCAGAAATGTTCATTGCTCGGCATACCCTTTCTAGCAAGCTTATCGTTATAGCCCCCGCCCTAATCATAATTTTACAGAACCTCTTATTATGGGTCACCACAACCGGGCAAGAAGCTCGTGACAATTTATTGGGCAATACGAGCTTCGACGAAGTAGTGAGTATCAATGCTTATGGTTATTTCGTCGACAGCATGAGTACGGGGCTAACCATACTTGGTCTTGTATTGACTGCCCAAGCAGCCTATAGCTTCAGTTACGAGAGAGATACCGGCTTAGTTAGACATCTGCTCATCCGCCGCGTCAGCAGAGCCGCTCTAATGCTAGCGAAATTGGTATACTTGCATTTTTTAGCGCTTATTTCATTTGTCGTATCATTAATCGCAGCGTATATATTCAGCGGCATGTTTTGGGAGTTTGGGCCTATTGTTGAAGATGGGTTCGAGCTGATTAGTGAAGCCGAGATTCTTGCTGAGATAAATACCGGCTTGCAGTTAGCTATGGCTCCTTTTCCAGCGGCAATAGCATTCGGCCTCCTTGTCTCTGTCTGCAGTCAATCCGCCACACAGGCCGTTACTACGGCGTTAGGTTTCACACTTGCAGTAGACATTTTCAAATCCATGCTGGGAGACTATGCCAATTTCCTCTATGCCCGCTTCCAACCATCCTTAATAGATGCTTCATATTTACAGGACGTCAGTCGCATTGTTCGCGGATACTCTGATGTACTGGTTGATGAGGAAGTGCTACAAATGAATCTTTGGGTACCGATACCCGCAGTAATTATCTTTCTAGTTGTAATTTTTTTCGCTATTCATCGGAAGAATATTTAAGACGGGAGAATGCCAGTGAACACTCGCGGTAGCTTGGGTTTAATAGTTTTATCTCTAATGGCAATCCAACTACCTGCCTGTGTTAGTTATGAGCCAGCAATCTTGATTCCCGCAATTGCCCTGTCAGCCGAAGAAATTCGCCTTAGTGAAAGTTTAGAATCAGATATACAGCTCGATTTTGGATTGGAACTCGGCATCAATGAAAGCGATTCACTGCTCAATGTAGAAGTCTTACCGGGAGTGCGAGTAAGAAATGTCGCTGCTAACGGCGCTGCCGATTCAGCAGGTATCCAAGTAGGAGATATTATTCTTTCTATTAATTCTTTAGAAACGAATCATCCGGATACCGTGTTGGCAATTCAACAGCGCTCTGCGGAAGCAAGTTATGAATTTCAGGTACAAAGAAACACGCTGGTATTTGCAGCTTCCGTAATCGCTAGATCGATTAATGAGAATATCGGACCCATTGAATTATTCCGTATTGACCCAATCGCTACGCGCGCGGGTTACCGGACGGAGCTAGTTACTATCGGCATAGAGCAAGAACTTGCTGCGGCCAGGGTGGTAGAGTTATTTCCCAACAGCCCGCTACCACAAGCGCAGATTGAGCAAAATGACTTAATCCTGGCACTAAACGGTGTTTACTTAAATTCTGCGCAAGATCTGGTCACACGGTTGGTTAGGGATCATGAACTTGGAGAAGAAGTTATATTGACGATCTATGATGGCAATGATGTGATTGAACAGTCGGTGCGTCTATGGGATCCAGGCAGGCGCGTGAGTCGTATCAATCTTGGCCCACTCTTACAATACGAATCTGTATTAAACCCCGCTAGCGAATCATTTTCTCTTTTGGATTTGTGGCTGTTTGCAGTTTACAGCTACTCCCAGATGGAGGGTGAGCGGTCACATAGTATTTTAGGTCTTTTTAATATTACTAGCGATTACGGCGAACTTACTGAACTAAATGAGTAAAATTGGGCATAATTAGACGCAACAAGGTATGCAATGCAACTTATAAAAATCTCACAAGACAATGTTGGCAATAAGTAATTTCAAATCTTTAAAACGACTCCTATTATTGTTTAGCGCTGTACTTGCGCCCGCAGGTTTTACTCAAAATAATTACGTCGCCTTCGAGCTCAACAGAGAGAACAATTGGGACCAACTAATTACTGAAGACGTCAACGGAGATGGCGCCAAAGACATTATTTTCGCTCACTTCGATCCTAACATCGGAAGGGAATTGCACATTCATCATCAACAAAGTGATGGCAATTTTACTTCTAACCCTCAACGGATAGAGATAAAAACAGAAATTATCGCTGTCGGTTTTGCCGACCTGAGAACTGATCCTGGCAAGGAACTTATCCTCTTAGCCAATAGTGGAGTCTTCAGCCTTTCGACTGCAATTGAAGGCTATGCCGGCAATTTAAAGCAACTTTTCCAGTGGGATTTAATCGCCGCAATTCCTGACCTTGCGCAGGTGCAGTTTATGCAAAATATTCAGGACATCAACGGCGATGGCCATATCGATCTACTATTACCAGGCGAAACTTCCTATGGCTTATTCTTGGGCACAGGCAACGAGGAGTTTGAGCTGGCGGCCAACTTACAAACAACCAACGATAACCTTACCGCAGTGCAACGTAATTATCAGGAGTCAGCCCTGAATGCGAGCATTGGAATCAATCCAGACAAAGGCGTGGTAGTGGAGCTTAACACTTCAACGACAACACCTTTTTCTGGCTTTATTGAACTCTGGGAACCTAAATCCACAGAATCCAGAGCGCTGCTGCGTACCGAGAATTGGATGCCTACGGCAGTCGTCAGTGAACTAAACGGTGATAATTTACAGGATATCATTTACTTAAATATTGACGATGAAGGCTTAGGGCAACTCAACATTCACTATCAGAATGATGATCAGGGCTATACTTCACAGCCTGACTGGAAAGCATCCATGGAAACCCGTGGTGATATGCGGTTGGTGGATATCGATAAAGATGGCCGACTGGATCTACTCCGTTTAACTGGTGATGGCAGCGATTGGGACGCCCGGTTTTTTCTAAACCAAAACGGTGAATTCAACCTACAGCAACCTAACCAAATTATGCGTTTCTCAGGTTACGATGTTCGCTTGAATTTCGTTCAACTCTCTCTAGCGAGCAAACCCGTTCTTAATGTTAGTTTCTACACCATTCCAGTAGTAGATGCGATTCGCAATGCAAGTATCAAACGCACACAGCTGCTATATAGTGCTGAAGATGCAGAAACTGGACAGGTATTTGCTCGACGACCTAGCTCCAGTCTGGAGGAGAGTTTTTCGGCAACCAATGTTCGTGGATTGTCAGAACAAATGTCTCTGCGCTTCGATGTAGATGGAGATGGAGCCAGCGACGCTATGTACATCACCGAAAACGGGACTCTAGCGGCAAAAAAAATCAACGCGCAACTGCAGATTGCCGACCAACCCTTCTGGGAATACGTTTCACCACGGACAGTATTTGAATTTGAGGTCACATCCTTAAATCAAGATGGAATCCCCGATCTAGTGTTACAACACGGCACTACAACTACTTTACTGGTAGCAACACCGTGAAGGGGGGCAAGCTATTAGCGCAGTTAACACTGTGGTCAGTTGGCTGCAGCACTTTGTTTGCAGCGACCCCTGAATATGATCGCTTCCCATTTACACTGCCGGCTAACAGCGAACGACTGGTTGCAGCTGACGTCAATGGTGATTCCCTGAACGATCTTATTACCGTAATAGACGATGCTATTCGCATTTATTTCCACCGCGCGAATGGCTTTGATTTTGAAACAGGTTTCAGTGAAATAACTTTCCCAGGCACATCAGTCGGGTGGGATCTAAGCACCAACTACAGCACCGATGATCGCGCCTCAATCATTGCCTTAGTTGATGGTACTGATGCGTATGTCTGGCCCGTAGAAAATGAAACTATTATGGAGCCAAAGCTCATTAAGTCGGAGCTGCCAGGATTTTTAAGTAAAGGAGTGAATCGCCTGTTCTTCTCGAGGGATATTAACGCTGACTCTGCAGAAGACCTGGTCATTCCCGGCGCAGGCAATTTACATGTATTTATCGCAGAGGAAAATGGTACCTATCAACCAGGGTTAGCAATCCAGGCGAATACCCGTCTCCGCACCAGCCTTGAACCTAATGAACTAGAACGCCGCACAGGTCAGGCAGTTCGAATCCCTTTCTTACGTCTGCGCGATCTGAATAGCGATGGCTTTGACGACCTCATCTCCCGAACCGACGAGCAACTCGATGTTTTTATTGCTGATGAAACAGGCAGTGCCTATTTCGCTAACACTCCGTCTTATTCTATTGATATTGCGGAAATCGAAGCACGACTAGGTGAATTTGATGTCGATAATTTGGATTTCTCGAACCTCACCGGTATGTTGGCTCTAACCCATGAAGAAATATTGGAAGACGTTGATGGCGACGGCATTGAAGACTTACTCTTGCGCGAAGGCGGGAAAGTCTCACTCTTCACAGGCACAGATAGTGGCATGGATTTAGAAAAACCGCGCCAGGTGCTGCGTTCAGGCGGCAATGTGCTGAGCACTTTCCTCTACGATGAAGACGAAGACGGATTAAAAGATTTATGGCTATGGCGGGTAGAATCCATATCAGTGGGCGACATTTTTGTCTGGCTTGCTCTTTCAGGTAATATCGCAATTGAAGCCTTTATCTATCCCAATGATGGCGAGCGATTTTCTCGTCGACCTACTCGAAAAATTACAGTGCAATTGCGCTTCCCCTCTGTCATTCGTCTCGCAAGCTCCTTCCAGGATATAGCCAAGCAAGCAAGAGATGCTCGAACAAATATAGTTATCCCAGCGATTGCTGGCAATCTAGACGATCAAATTGCAAAAGAAGATCTTCTGGTGCTTATCGACAATCAAGTGGAGCTATTTCTGAACACTATAGAACCAGAGAGTGATTCAGATGACTTCCTCTCAGCGTTAGACTACACCCGTGACCGCAACGAATATGAAATCAATATCCGCGAAATCATCGACAATATTTCTATAGGGGCAAACCCTCTCCTTGATAATCTCCAAGGTCGCAGTCCTGATCTTGCCATCGACCTCAGCACTACAGTTGAAAATGGCGATATTATTCCGGTAAGACTAAATGCCGATCTGCTTGACGACGTGTTCGTTTTTACTGGCCATGACAGTAGTCAGGTTCAGGGAATACTGTTACTCTCGAAATAATCCTGTTTACTCACCTGCTGATTAGTCACTCTTACAAAATGAGAAAAGCCGTTTGGACATCGTTCGGTATTGCCCTCATTCTCGTTAATCTTATTGCTGAGGTTGGCGAGTATTATACCGGTATTCATGTTCACATGTTTCTGCGTATCGCCTTGATTTTTGGCGTAACTATGGGTGCTTCGGTTCTCGCTGGCGCTACTATGTTGGTGTCCAAGATGGATCGGGAAGTGCCTCTCTCAGGTCATGTTAGAGACACACTAGGTGCGGACAAAAAGCAAAATTCAGAGCAGGCGGATTAAGCACTTTCTCAGAAAGATTCCAGCAATCATCTTAATCATTGGAATTTCCATAACATGCACCTCTACTTTTTATCTTTTAAGCGATAAATGGCGAGTGTGATATTTTCAATGATTAAGAATATTAAGTGATAAAAAATTAAATTTACTTACCGAGACACAGAAAGAATAAGATGCCTTTCCTAAAGGCTTTATAGGAATTGAGGAAGCCAACTCCTCATACCATCGCCAACGGAGTGGCTTCGGAACGCGAAAGCCCAGTCTCTCCCTTCCTTAATAAATCCAATCATTCCTCGTAACTAACTATTTTCAATAAAGTTTCCCCCCCCTCCAGCCTTACGCATTTAACTTGGCTTTATTGTGATTTAAAAGGAAATATGGTTTCATCTGGTGCCGCGATAGGTCTGCCTAACCCGTTCCTGTTGTGATGACATTACCGCTCAAGGCGCACATCAAATAATAAAAAAATAGCAAGACTATAATAAAAAATATATTCCTAATCGCGATGGTTTCCAAATGAAGAAAATAGGTGTATCACTGCTTCTCGCGATTGCACTTTCAACTTGTACCGATGAACTCTCCAGAGCACGACCTTATGTACTAACTACTGCAACTACCGGCGGTACTTTTTATCCAGTGGGTGTTGCTCTGGCAACGATTTCGCATGCCCAGTTATCAGAATCACAAGGTATCTCCTTAACTGCAATCAGTTCAGCTGGCTCTCTCGAAAACTTAAAACTTTTACGGGACAACCAGGCCCAGTTTGCAATCTTACAGGGGCCATTTGGTGCCTGGTCCTGGACTGGCGAAGGACCTGTCAGCAGTCCACAAACTCATTTGCGTAGCGTTAGTGCACTTTGGAAAAATGTCGAACACTTTGTTCTTTTAACTGAACTCACTGAAAATAGAAATATGTCGGACCTAAATAGAATAGATGGTGACCGCTATGTTCTCGGAGCACGTAACTCAGGGGCAGAGCAAACAGGAAGATTTATTCTAGATACGCTCGGCATCAATTATCAGGAAAAATTTAATCTTGCATTTATGGGCTATGGCCCAACGTCTAATGCGATTCAAGATGGCAACATCGTTGGTATGAATATACCCGCGGGCGCGCCTGTAAGTGCAATTACTCGCGCATATGCCTTGCTGGGTGAGCGCATGACGATTCTCAACTGGACTCAGGAATCCTTAGACAAACTCAACGCACAGTATCCTTTATGGGATTGGTATGACTTCCCTCCTGGAACCTACCCAAACCAAAATGAACACATTCGTACAGTTGCCTCCCCTAATGTACTAGTTACACGAGTCGACATACCTGAAGATGTCGTATATAACATAACAAAAGTAATATGGGAGAACCTTGCCACTCTACAGGAAATTCATGGCGCTACCCGCGATATGCTCCCAGAAATAGCCATTGATGGTCTTGGCGCCCCACTCCACGCTGGTGCATTACGTTATTATCGAGAAGTTGGCTTAGAAATTCCTGATCGATTACTCATTAACGAATTAGAGAAAAAATAATAATGCCGCACAGGGAGAATAACCAGTAAATCATGAAATCAACTTACCTGCGTTGGGCTGCATTTTTCTTCGCTCTATTCCATATTTACTGTAATGTTTTTGCCAGCATCTCGGAGCTTTGGCTTTCAGCCATTCACTTTGGTGGCTTCTGTGCTATTTGCGCATTAATGAGCAATGAAGGCGAAGAAACGGCTCGCGGCTCAATTCGCTACTGGGTAAATATTGGAATTGCCTTAATAGCAGTGACCACCTCCGCGTACTTAATTTTATTTGAAAATGCGCTTTACGCTAGAGAAACGGAATATATACTCAGTGATTACATCTTTTCTCTGATTGCAGTGGGACTGGCTATAGAGTTTACGCGGCGAACCACTGGCTGGTTTATGCCAGTATTGATCTTAGTCAGTCTCTCTTACATTTTATTCCTTGGTCGCTATATCAGCGGTGTGTTTGCCTTCCCAGGCTTAAGTCTAGAAACCGTGCTCTATCGCAGTTTTTTTACCAGTGAGGGCATGTTTGGATTAACCGCGCAGATCTCTTCCACTTTTGTTTTCATGTTCATTATTTTCGGATCCTTCTTGCTGCGCTCAGGAGCTGGCGATTTTATTGTACGCCTAGCCCAATGCTTAGCAGGCCGATTTACAGGAGGAGCAGGATTGGTAGCGGTGGTTGGGTCTGGACTGATGGGCTCAGTCTCTGGTTCTGCCGTGGCAAATACAGTCTCTACCGGCGTAATTACCATTCCAATGATGAAACAGTCTGGCTTTCAAGGCCGCTTTTCCGCAGGGGTTGTGGCTGCTGCCTCTACCGGAGGGGCATTAATGCCGCCAGTAATGGGAGCGGGTGCTTTCGTATTAGCGAGTTATACTCAAATTTCCTATCTAACAATCATCGCTGCGTCCGCCTTACCAGCTGTGTTGTATTTCCTAACCGTGTCTTACTTTGTTCGTATCGAAGCGAAACGCTTAGGTCTAAACCCAACTCACACAGCAGATTCCGAAAGCATGTCTGAGGTATTAAAAGAAGGTTGGCATTTCATCATCCCAATGGCAATTTTGGTTGGCTTTCTAGTATCTGGCAGAACACCCACAACATCTGCAGCCTTTGCCATTCTTAGCGTTATAGGTGCATCTTGGATTTCTTCCAAGCCCATGAAACCTTGGGACATATTCGATGCAGTTGTAGATGGAGTGAAAACCATGGTTTCCACTGCACTTTTGCTCGTTGCGGTAGGAATCATAATCAATGTGGTAACAACCACCGGAGTAGGCAATGCCTTCTCATTAATGATTGTGGAATGGGCTCAGGGAAGTTTATTGATTACTTTGGTTTTAGTGGCACTGGCATCTCTCGTGCTAGGTATGGGATTGCCCGTGACCGCGTCTTACATTGTGTTAGCCACACTTTCCGCACCACTGATATTTGATTTAATCAGTCAAACTCAATTACTCGAAGCTCTGCAGGCCGGCGACTTGCCTAGCAATGTTGCAGCAACTCTCGGATTGTTCGGCGGCGATCCGGTTATCGCATTGCAGGAAATGCCCCTGGAAATGAAACAGTTAATTCGCCAGGAAATGATCGAACCGGAAATGCTCACCGGCATGCTCCTCAGTGCACATCTAATTATTTTTTGGTTGTCACAAGACAGCAATGTAACTCCACCAGTGTGCTTGGCCTCATTTGCCGCTGCTGGCATTGCAGGTACTCGCCCAATCGCGACGGGGCTAACCAGTTGGAAAGTGGCCAAAGGGTTGTACCTAGTGCCTGTGCTTTTTGCTTATTCGCCACTAATATCAGGCACCTGGCCGGAGCGAATCGAAGTTTTTCTATGGTCCTGTCTCGGCCTGTATGCCATGGCCGGACTGTTGCAATGGCATTTAGAATCCAAGATTAATCTATTTATAGCTGGTCTGTTAGTCGTGTGTGCTGTGCTACTGATGTGGACTCCCTTCCCCATTCATTATCACATTGCGGGCGCAGCTATTTTGGTTAGCATTGTATTTTTCCAAGGTCGAAGTCAGAAATTAGCTAATACTGGCAGCACCTAAACTAAAACTCTAACAAACAATTCTAAGGAGCTGCCACTCAAGCAGGTTGCTTAATCAAAAAACGGACCAAAAGGAATCAATAGATCAGCATGACTACTCATATCGCAAAACAAATTCACATGTTAAGTCGCCCAGAGGGCACACCGAGCCAGGAACATTTCGCAATCGTAGACGTTGATTTACCAGCACCGGCAGAAGGACAAGTGCTGGTTAAAAACCACTACATGTCTGTTGACCCCTACATGCGCGGACGTATGCGCGCACAAGGTGTTTATGCTGAGCCGTATGCACTTAATAAAGCCATGTGGGGTGGCGCTGTAGGTGAAATTGTCGAATCTAATGCGGAAGGTCTGAAAGCAGGCGATACCGTATTAAGCGGCGGCGCATGGCAGGACAAATTTGTTGCCGATGGCTCTACCATGAGCAAACTTACACCTTTTGATAAAGATAAATTATCCCTCTACCTCGGTACTTTAGGTATGCCCGGCATGACAGCCTATGTAGGCCTGTTTCGTTTTGGTGAGCCCAAAGCAGGAGAAACAGTATTCGTCTCTGCAGCTTCTGGTGCTGTAGGAGCCAATGTTTGTCAAATTGCCAAAAGGCATGGATGCCGAGTAATCGGCTCAGTAGGCAGCAATGCAAAAGCTCAATGGTTACTGGATGAGTGCGGCGTAGATGAAGTTATTAACTACAAAACCTGCGGCGACCTTACTAAAGCTCTCGCCGAAGCTGCTCCGGATGGTGTAGACGTTTACTTTGAAAATGTTGGTGGAGAGCATTTACAAGCGGCTATTAATGTCATGAATCCCTATGGGCGTATCGCCGCCTGCGGAATGATTAGTTCTTATAATCAAGCCCAACCCATTCCTGGGCCCAACAATCTCATGTTAATAGTTGGAAAGAAAATCCGTATCAATGGATTCATTGTATTTGACCACAATGACATGCGTGCTCAATTTTTGGCAGACATGGAATCTTGGGTCAGTGAAGGTCAAATCAAAACCAAAGAAACTATTGTTGAAGGATTGGATAACGCTGTAGATGCTTTTCTAGCTTTATTCACTGGCGACAACTTCGGAAAAATGATTGTTAAATTCTGAACTCATTCGTGGGTTAGTTGGAGGAGGACATTATTTAATTCTTCTTCAACTCACCAGGAGCTAGCGCAGATCCTCAACCGCCTGGTTTTGACTTAAATAATTATTTCCAGTGAGCTCCTTAAAGAAGTTGGTTTTGGCCAGTTTACCTATAATGGGATCTTTTACTTCGGACAGGTGCAACTTGACTCCCAATTCCCTTAAGGTCTCATTGATCTTTTCAAGGGTTTCCAGCGCACTCATATCTATTTTATTTACCGCAGTGCACATAAGGATTACATGTTCCAGCTTCGGTTTATCAGAAATTAAATTAAGGATGAGTTCTTCCAGATAACGGGTATTTGCGAAATACAAACTCTCATCAATGCGTATAGAAAGTTGATTCTCAAACGTTTCAACAGTGTGCCGGTCAACGCTGCGAAAATGCTCAGTACCCGTTACTCTTCCGATCACAGCCACATGGGGCTGGGAGGTTTTGTATAGGTGAATCAATACCGATGCCAGTACACCGGAACCAATCCCAACTTCAACACCAATTAATAAAGTTAGCACTAACGTGATAAGCACCGCTGTAAAGTCTGCCTTGGAATAAACCCACGCTTTTTTAAGCACGGAAAAATCAATTAGGCCATACACCGCCACAATAATTATGGCGGCGAGTGAAACCCTGGGTAGCCAAAACAAAGCTGGTGTGAAAAACAAAGCCACCACCGCAATCAAAATAGCGGTAAACAATCCAGCTGCAGGAGTTGCTGCACCTGCTTCAAAATTCACGACAGAGCGCGAAAATCCGCCGCTGACAGGAAATCCGCCACCGAATGAAGTTGCGAGATTAGAAGCTCCCAGCCCAACTAGTTCTTGGTTCAGATCGACTCTTTCCCTTCTCCGAGCTGCCAAGGTCTGAGCCACAGAAATAGATTCAACAAAACCAATAATTGAAATTAATAGTGCCGAACCAATAAGGCTATTTAATAAGTCTATCGAGAAACCAGGTAACCCAAAATCGGGCAACCCTCGCGGCACTTCACCCAGCAACTGCACACCTTGCTGGTCTAGGCGAAAAATATAAGCTAATAAGCCAGTTATCAATGCTACCAACAGCGGCCCAGAGCGTGAAAGAGTAGTTGCAATATGAGCATCGACACCAATTTTTAAGAACATATTTTTAATGACTAACTTACTAAAGATGATAAAGCCGATTGAACCTGCGCCTATGTAGAAGGTTACGAAATTGATACTTCCTAATTGACCGAACAGAGAACCAAGTAAACCCAAGAAGTTCTGGCCATTGGCAGACACGCCGAATATATGTTGCATTTGACTAAGACCAATAATCAAAGCAGACGCTGTTACAAAAGCACTAATTACCGGTTGGGATAAAAGATTCGCCATAAACCCCAAGCGCAACAGCCCAAGCAACAACAAAAATAAACCCGATAGAAAGGTTAGAAACAGGGCTGCAGCGAGCGTTTCCTCGGGGGTAGCTAAAGATAATTTCGCCAAGGCGGTAGCGGTCATCAGTGAAATAACAGCAACTGGAGCGACTGACAAGGTGTTGCTGGCACCAAATAGAGCATAAACCGTTAAACCGACCATACTTGCATAAAGGCCAGTTTCAGCAGGGAGCCCTGCCAACAAAGCATAGGCGAGGGCTTGCGGGATTAACATTATCGCTACAATCAAAGCGGCAATTGTGTCATCAAAAAATTTTGAATTTGTATAGTTGGGAGCCCAGACAAGAATTGGAAAATAACGTTTAAATGAAAATCCTTTATTCAAAACAATACCCTTATCTAATTAACAAAGATTCCAGATTTCCTGCGGTTGACTAGCTTATAAAATCTCTTGCAACCAAAATATGATAAGTCGATTATCAACATAGAGAAAATAGCGAGGGCTAATCCCCACTCTATCGCGACCGAATTTAAAGGCACTGTATAAGTGTATTGATCTAATGTCTCCTGAAAGAATTCTTGATCCGCTGCAAACAGAACATGCACGGCGACAACGAGCGGATTATGTCCCAACGCCAACCTTTCGTTTTCTAATCTAGAATAACGATTCGTAATTAACCGAATACTCTCAGAATCACTTCGAAAGACAGTGTCATTACTATCTTCATAGTAAGTGATTAGAGCTTCCAGGTCTCCGCCAAATAAACTATTCGCCGTCTTCTGAAAGCCACTAATATTAAAACTTACCTCTTGGTAGTGTGCATCAATGCGCTTGGCATATTGATCGACAAAACTAGGCACCTGAATACCTAAGAGTATTCCCGTCGCAAAGATTGCAAAGCGACTATAAGCTTTAAGTAGATTAACAATAAACATGAAAGAGAAAGTTTAGTAGAGGGATCAATGTGAACTATACCTTAGTTCATTCTTTGACCAGCAAAGTCACTAATTAGTTCATCCTTGTTCTAATAAATTACGCAGATCAATAATGGCCGCATTGGCGCGAGATATGTAATTCGCCATTGTTAAAGAATGATTCGCAAAAATACCAAAGCCTGATCCATTTAGAATAATAGGAAAAAACATAGTACGCAGACTCGCTTCCAGTTCGCGAATAATCTGATCCAGGCTCGTCATCGCATTCTTGTCTTTCAATACTTGCTCGAAGTCTTTACGCACTGCAACCAAAAAATGCATAAGCGCCCAAGAAGCACCTCGGGCCTCGTAGAACACATCATCGATCTGCAACCATGGCGTGCGTATGGCTGCTTCAGGACTCGCCAGGGCAGATCGTTCGGTAACAGACTCGCCCATCAGATCAGTGTTAATGCGTTCCTGGCCAACACTGGCGCTCAATCTTTGAGACAAACTGCCAAGGCGAGATTCAACATCCAGCAACCAATTAGCAAGATTATCTGCTCGGGCAAAAAACTGCGCATCTACGTCTTGCGGATCTGAAATTCTTCCTAAATAAGAGTAGAGACTTTCCACCGCTTCGTTATACTCAACTTCTGTCGGCGGAAAGAGCCAGCTGTCATTATCAAAATGAAATCGCGGCTCACTGATGATTAGATCAGGATCTTCTACCGATTGAGATTGAGAACGGCTGAAGCTCTCTCTAAATGCACGAGACAAATCCCTCACTTGTACTAGCGCACCGAACTCCCAATTAGGAATATTATCCAGATACACACCAGGTGGCATAACATCGTTAGTTAAGTAACCCCCTGGTTTCCGAAGTAGGGTTTCTGCAACTTGAATTAAAGCACTGGTAGTAGCGGCACCTAAAACATACTGATTACCATTAACAGCAAGTTTGGCTGCGGTGTTTTGGCTAATAGAAAATTCGGCAGGTTCTCTACTCCAATACATTCCCACGATCAAGATGAAGATAATAAGAATGCCAAGAATACAAAAGGCTATTTTTCGAAAGATGGTGCCATCTCCGCTAAACGGCAGTCCTGCAATAGGGTCAGAAAGTTTTTGCTTAATGGGTTCCCAAAACTTCATAAACAAATCTTAATCCTCAGATATTCTTAGTCGAATACTTATCTGCGACGCTAATTCAATATTGCCCCGCAGTCGATATCCTTCAACAGCGCTCCGCATTTCAAGAAACATCCAGCGCGCAAGTGCATCATTCGGCGCTGTTATTAGAAAAAAAGCTTCATGCTGTTTCGCCTGGTTAGCAATATCTGCTAATTGCGCCTGGGCAGATTCGCTGCGGGCGGAAAACTCTTGATTGTCTAAATTAAAAAATAAATCACCAGAATTTTGTTCAGATTGCAAAGACAACCAAGCTTGTAGCAGGGCAGGATGATCCTCATCGACAAATTTTGCATTTTCCAACAGCTCCCCCGCATCAACAAACAAACCTCTCCGACTTGCCTCTAAAGACAGTTCCACATAACGCAGAACGATACGTTCCAGACCATCAGTTGCAATTTCATTTTCAGGGTCCATAGCCAAGATCCGCTTAAACCGGCCGTGCGCACTATCATCAGCCGGCTTTAATAAGCGATCATCATCGAGAGCCTGAAGTGCTTCATACAGCGTATCTGCTATAAATCTTTCTCTTGCGGTTTGCTGACTCGCAATTACGACTCGAGGCTCACTTAATGGTCGGATTTCAGGAATAACCACAGTGCTTTCTGCTGGTGCCACCGGCACAGGAATACTTTCCTGTGCTTCGCAGGCCGCGAGCAGCAGGAATAATGCTATTGCCACTAGCCGTGCTTTTCTGAAATTGAATAACATAGCTGGCAAAAAAATCACTAGTGCTTATCCTAGTAACTCAGTAAATGGAATGAATTCAAGAATGTCACCAGAGGCAATAGCAGTGTGGGGTGGAATTATTACAAGACCCTGAGCCTTGCTCAAGGATGTGCCGACACCAGAACTTTGGTCCGCGAATGGCTTGACCTGAAGCTCGTTTTCACTATAAGAATGCAAATTAGCTCTTATGTATTGCTGGCGTTCTCCCGATTGCCCACTAGTAAAACCAGCAGTGACAGGATAACCACTAGGCAGGGAGCTCTTGCAACCTAACATCGCCAACAAAGAAGGCCTTACCAAGAGGATAAATGTAACAAAAGCCGAAACCGGATTTCCAGGAAGACCAAAGAACTGAGCTTTCCCAACTTTACCACTGGCGAAGGGTTTTCCCGGTTTAATTGCTAACTTCCACAAATCGAGATGGCCATTTGCCTCAACCGCCGCCTTTACATGGTCTTCTTCCCCAACAGACACCCCGCCCGTGCTAATAATGCAATCAACTGTTGCCGCAGCATCAGCCAACACTTGCTTCGTAGTTTCGAAATCATCAATTACCACTCCGAGCTCTTTCACTTCGCACTTCAATTCCTGCAATAAAGCTGCGAGAAAGTAGTAATTCGAATTATATATCTGCCCTGGTTTAAGCTCATTGCCTGGGGGCACAAGTTCATCGCCGGTAGTCATCAACGCAACACAAAGCTTGCGTTTAACTGTAAGAGAAGATGCACCAGTAGATGCAGCTAAACCAAGATCTTGAGGCAATAAACGATGGCCTTTTGTTAACAAAGTAACCCCAGCTTTAATGTCATCACCCGCTAGTCTCAAATTTTCGCCTCCCGCGACAGTCTGCAAGACTTTTACGTGATCGCCCGCGGCCTGGCAGTTTTCTTGCATAACAACCGCATCAGCTCCCAGGGGGATTGGAGCTCCCGTAAAAATACGTGCAGCTTCACCTTCGGCCAAAAAACGACCGATTTCACCCGCGGCAATTCGCTGCGTAACTTTTAAAGTCGCACGTTCACCGTTTGGCTCATTACTTAGATCAGCACTGCGGACCGCATAGCCATCCATAGCACTATTGGTGACTGGTGGGACGTCCACATTGGAAACAATGTCGTTAGCCAACACCCGACCAGTACTTTCTAGTAGGGGAACGGACTCAATCTCATCGATAGACGCTAATGTACTCATTAATGTTTCAAATGCTTCGTTTATTGGCGTAAGTGATGACATAGAATTAACAATTGACTGCATTTATGCAGCATCAGATTCGCGGGATTTAATCTGTAACTTAGATAAAGCAGTTCCACCATAGAGTAACTTGATGACATCTTGCAAATCTCCATGCCAGGATTTTTGCTTAATCCCAAAAGTGTCAAAGATTTTCTTACTCGACAACGTTGAATTAAGAATTTCTGGCGCTCTCACATCCTGCTCAGTAATTTTTATGGAGTCTAGAAGCTGATAAATTAATTCATCGTGATTCGCCGCATATTTCATTACCTGCTCAACAAATTCATTTTCGCGTTTAGTCTCTAAGCCGGAGTAATGATACGTACCCCAAACATTAGCTTCACAATCAATTTGCTGACAAACCGCTAAAATCGCCGCCGCCAAATCACCTGTATGGGTTGGACTAAAGCGCCGCCGAGATACTGGAAGCTGCCCTTGATCACGCGCTGCAGCTCGAATCCATGACTTGATGAGCCCCCTTTTTTTCTTACCAAACA
>MDSW01007829.1_pt1 | contig 16537 bp, 15 predicted proteins | sample 811171 | NCBI WGS metagenome assembly MDSW01 (sample SAMN05326641, study PRJNA326480) | marine metagenome | isolation source: seawater | place: Atlantic Ocean: North West | collected 2012
CCCCCTTATGTAAGCGGGTGTGGCGGAATTGGTAGACGTGCTAGACTTAGGATCTAGTGCCGCAAGGCGTGGGGGTTCGAGTCCCTTCACCCGCACAACTTAAGCTCTCCACCAAAAGTGGGGGGCTTTTTATTTTATCATGATTATATAATCGGATAAATAAATGTATTTTTGCATCCTTCTTTAAAATAAATAAACCATGAAGATTACACAAAAAAAAGCAAAAAACTTAATGACAATTATTTCTGTTGAGGTTAAAGAGTTAGATTACATTGTGAAAGTTAATAAAACGCTTGAGGATTATCGTAAAGAAGCACAGACTCCTGGATTTCGAAAAGGTAAAACCCCCATGAGTATTATTCATAAAAAATATAGAACATCCATTATTGTAGAGCAAGTTAATAAATTAATCCAGGATGAACTATATAAGTATATTAGTGAAAATAAATTAAGGGTTCTTGGGTCACCAATGCCAGTTGAGAGTGATTCAATTAACTGGAAAAAAGATCAAGATTTTAATTTTAATTATGAGATAGGTTTGGCTCCTGAGTTTGATGTGAATATTTCTTCTAAAGATAAACTAGAGTATTTTAAGATTAATGCTGATTCTAAGATAGTAAATACTTATTGTAACGATATTGCTAAAAGATATGGAAAGATGAGTAATGCTAAAGTTTCTGTTGAAGGGGATTTAATCTTTTGCTCTATTGAACAGTTAGATGTTGATGGTAAAACGATGAATAATGGTATTAAGAATGATGCTACTATTGCAATGGATAGTATTGCGGACACAAAAGTTAAGAAGCAATTTATTGGAGTAGAAACTAATGATGTGCTTATTGTAAATATAATGCAAGCTTTTACAAATCATGCTGATTTAGCTGCAATGCTGAATGTTGATCATGCTGCTATTCAGAATTTAAGTTCAGAAAAATTTAAGTTTATTGTAAAAAATATAAATAGGTTAGTGCCTGCTGAATTAAATACTGAATTGTTTGATAAGGTTTATCCAGCAGGGTCTATTAAGAATGAGAAAGAATTTAAATCGAAAGTAAAAGCCGAGGCCGAAGCTCAGTTTATTAGTGAAAGTGATAGAATGCTTAAGAATGATGTTGTAAATTATTTGATTAATAAATTAAACTTACAGATGCCAGATGTGTTTCTAAAGAGGTGGCTAATTAAAACTTCTGAACAACCCATCACTATGGAATTGTTAGAAAAAGAATACGATATGTATGCTAAAAGTTTACAATGGCAATTAATTGAGAATAAAGTTTTAGAGAAGTATGATATTAAAGTAACAAATGATGATATTCTAACACATGCTAAGAGTTTGATTAGAATGCAAATGCAACAATATGGACAAACAGAACCAGATGACAAGCAATTAATAGATATTGCTAATAATATTCTTAAAAATGAGGATGAGAAGAAGAAGCTATATGATCAAATTTTTGATAAAAGGACACTAGTTGTTTATAAAGAAAATTTCAAATTAAAAGAAAAAAGTATTTCTTATGATGATTTTATTAAATTAGCATCAGAAAAAAATAAATAAATTATGATAGATTACGGAAAAGAATTTACAAAATACGCCACAAAACATAAAGGAGTAAGTAGTTTGCATCTTAATCAGTTTACTTCGGTTTATGGGAATTATATCTCACCAACTATTATTGAAGAGAGGCAAATGAATGTTGCAAGTATGGATGTTTTCTCTCGTTTAATGATGGACCGGATAATTTTCTTAGGAGTTCCTATTAATGACTATGTAGCAAATATCATTCAGGCTCAACTTTTATTTTTGGAATCAGTAGATGCTCAGAAAGATATTTTAATCTACTTAAATTCTCCTGGAGGAGGAGTATATGCAGGACTTGGTATCTATGACACTATGCAGTATATTAACCCTGATGTTTCAACTATTTGTACAGGAATGGCAGCTTCAATGGGAGCTGTATTGCTTTGTGCAGGGAAATCTGGCAAAAGAACAGCACTTAAGCATTCAAGAGTAATGATACATCAACCTTTAGGTGGTGCTCAAGGTCAAGCATCTGATATTGAAATTACTGCAAACGAGATTAAAAAATTAAAGAATGAATTATATGAGATCATTGCACGTCATTCAGGGCAAGATTTTGATAAGGTGTGGAAGGATAGTGATAGAGACTTTTGGATGACTGCTGATGAAGCAAAGGAGTATGGCATGATTGATGAAGTGCTTGAGAGAAAGAAATAATGTCAGGAGCTGAGAAAGTTTTATGTTCTTTCTGTGAAAGAAATAAGCAAGATACCAGTATCTTAATTGCAGGAAATTCTGCTCATATTTGTGATACCTGTATAGAACAGGCTTATGATATTTTAAGAGAAGATACTATCTCTAAGAGCTCTTTATCGGAAGACTTTAAATTACTAAAACCTAAAGTAATAAAGAATCATCTAGATGATTTTGTTATAGGTCAGGAAGACGTAAAAAAAGTAATTTCTGTAGCAGCATATAATCACTATAAAAGAATCCTGCAGCCAGATACTACAAAAGATGATGTAGAAATTGAGAAATCAAATGTTATTATGGTTGGGCGTACAGGAACAGGAAAAACACTCATAGCTCGCTCTATTGCTAAGTTATTAAAAGTTCCATTTTGTATAGCTGATGCTACTGTTCTTACTGAAGCAGGTTATGTAGGGGAGGATGTAGAGAGTATCTTGACACGTCTCTTACAGGCTGCAGATTATGACTTGGAGAAGGCAAAGAGGGGGATTGTATTTATTGATGAGATTGATAAGATTGCTCGAAAAAGTGATAATCCTTCTATAACTCGTGACGTAAGTGGAGAGGGAGTTCAGCAAGCAATGCTTAAGTTATTGGAGGGAACGATTGTAAATGTCCCACCTCAAGGAGGACGTAAGCATCCTGATCAGAAGATGATTGAATTAGACACAAAGGATATTTTATTCATTAGTGGGGGGGCATTTGATGGTATTGAACAGTATATTGCAAAAAGAATGAATACAACCTCTATTGGGTTTAGATCAGAGAAAGTAGAAGATATTGATAAAGAGAAGTTACTACAGTATATTTCTCCTCAGGATCTAAAATCTTTTGGGCTAATCCCAGAACTTATTGGTAGAATGCCAGTGGTCTCATATCTCAACCCTTTAGACAGGAATGCTTTAAGACTAATACTTACAGAGCCTAAGAATGCTCTTGTTAAGCAGTATCAGAAGTTATTTGAAATGGAAGGCGTTTTTTTACATTTTGAAGAAGAAGCAATTGATATTATTGTAGATAAAGCAATGGAGTTTAAATTAGGAGCACGAGGGTTGCGATCAATTTGTGAGGCGATTATGCTTGATGCTATGTTTGAATTTCCTTCTGATGAGGTTAAGAAAAAGTTAAAGATTACAGGTTCTTATGTGAAAGATCAGCTTACAAAGCTTCCTTCTGCTAAGCTTAAGGCAGCTTAATCTCTGATTATTATTGGGAATCGCTCTCCGTTAATTATTACATCTACATTGCAATCACATAAAGAGTCTCCGTAATCAATAGTTCTATCATTACGTCCATCAGGAGATACTTTAGCAGTTCCACTTTCAATTACACAAGAAGAAGAATATAAGCAGCCTGAATTGAGAGTCAAGGCGGTGGAAATTATTACAGAGAAGTCACCTCCATTTACTCCGTTTCCATTTGCAGTACCGGTTATTTTATATTTATCATCTATTGTATTGGAAGGAGTAGTTTGTCCACTAGTCCACTCCCTACTCTTATTTGATTCCCAATTAATCATTCCTGATTCCGTATAGACAACCCCTTGTTTTACTTCAATCGTGAACCACATATTCCCATTGTTATTGATCCCTTGATTTCTTACAACTCTTTCTCCATGAACTAAATTATTATTGACATAATAATTGTCAAAGGTAGTAGTTAAGACTGATGATGGAGAATAATATTCTCCTGTGTATATAGTACGTATTATTCCTCTTCTATACTTTTTGTTATATAGATAATTTATGGGTCCAAAGTCAATGTCTAATGTATCAACTCCAGATGTGTCAGGAGTGTTCATTAGAGTATATTTAGGATAAGAGGGGTTTTCGTCATTATTCCAGAATCCTTCTTCAATAATATATCCTACATCATTAAAAATACTCTCGGCCGTTAAGTTATCTTGAGAAGCCTGGGTACTATGATCTAATATTTTTTTCTCACAACTATAAAATAATATTACTAGCATGCCTAAAGTTATAAACGGGTTCTTCATGGGTTTAGTTTTTTGTAAATCTACTTATTTTTCTCTAAAGTTATAAAATCATAATTGTATTTATGTTTTTCATCTGCATTATTTATTACTCTACTTGTTTCTTTCCAGCTTTTGTCTAGTTCTGGGAAGAATACATCTCCATCAAAGGAGTGCCATATTTTCGTGAGATATATTTTATCTACTAGATCTAATTTAAGAGCTATCTTATATATCTGCCCACCACCTATTATAAAAGGCTCAGTATCTCCATTCTTTTGTGCAATTTTTAAAGCATCTTCTATGCGGTTCACAACTATACATCCTTCAGCAGTATAATTAGTTTGTCTTGTAACTACTATATTTGTTCTGTTAGGTAATGGGCTGTATTTATGTGGGATAGATTCAAAGTTTTTACGACCCATTATAACATGATGCCCTAAAGTAGTATCTTTAAAGAATTTCATATCTTTTGGTAAATGCCAAATTAGATCATTGTCTTTTCCAATTACACGATTCTTAGATATAGCTACTATTAATGAGACATTCATTAGCTCTTCTTTAAGATATATTTTACACCTCTTTTTGCTAGATAATCTCTTACATATTCAAAATGTTCTCCTAGATATTCTGGAGGAGAGATTCCGATACGGTTATATTTCCCATTAACCACTAAGTTCGCAATAGCTGTACAAGTAAAGCCTGTAGTCCTTGCCATAGATATAGTTTTATCTTGGAAACGATCTAATAAATTATACTGGTATGATATATGTTTGTTATTCTCAGTTCCTTTCATAATGATTCGCATTATTGTAAAGTCTTTATCGCCCTCTTTCATTTCCCATTTGGGAAATAATAGTTTAGCTGTCATGTCTATTGGGCGGATCATAGCTCCCTTTACGTTAATTTCTTTGTAAGAAAAAAATCCGCTTTCACGCAGTACCTTTAGATATTCTACACAGCCTGGATAACGCAAGGTCTTTTCTATCATATTTGGGACATGAGACATCGTTTTAATTAAACTTCTTAAGCCATCAGAATTCCAGCTTTCTAGAGTACCTATTTCGTCAAAATCAATAAGTTCAGTATCAGATAATGCTTCTTTAACAACTAAAGCATTATTTTGAACATATCGTGCGGGGCGAATATATTCCTCAAGAACATCAATTGGAGAAAATACAGCTTGGTATTCGTAGGGCCACTCCCTTTTCTCAGGTAGTCCCCCTACTAAACACTCATAATCAGTAATTTTCATTTTCTTATCATGATAACCAAAGATAATATTTCCCATTCCTGGAGCTACACCACAGTCCATCACAGCAATTACGCCCTTTTCTTTTGCTAGTTTATCTAATCCAAAAGGATCTTCAGGGTAGAATGAAATATCTACAATATTTTTTCCTGCTTCAATTACATCTTTCATCATTTTATAGCCCATGAAGCCGGGAACTGCTCCTATTACTAAATCAAATTCTTTAATGAGTTTATGTAAAGTACTTGTATCAGAAATATCTGCACAAATAGTTGTTATGCTATTTAGTTTATCTAGATTCTTTTGAGAAATATCAACGGAGGTTACATTATGTTGCTTAGCTAAATCTTTAGCAATTACCCCTCCTACTAAGCCAGATCCTAAAACAATAATATTTGCCATTATATCGCTACTTTTCCTTTAATGTGTGGGTGGGATTCATAGTTAACTAATTCAAAGTCATTAATTGTGAAGTCAAAAATATTCTTAATATTTGTGTTGATTTTCATAGTTGGTAATTTTTTACAATCTCTACTTAATTGTAACTTTGTTTGCTCAAAATGATTTGTGTAAATATGTGCATCCCCTAGTGTATGTATAAAGTCACCAAGCTCTAAATTGCACACTTGAGCCATCATCATTGTTAGTAGAGCATAAGAAGCAATATTAAAAGGGACCCCTAAGAAAATATCTGCACTTCTTTGGTAGAGTTGGCAAGAGAGCTTCCCATTGGCAACATAGAATTGGAAAAATGCATGGCATGGTGGTAAAGCCATCTGTTCAATTTCTCCTACGTTCCAGGCACTTACAATGATTCTTCTGCTATCAGGGTTTTTTTTAAGACTATCTATTACTTGGCTAATTTGGTCAATATGTTGTCCATCTGGAGATGGCCAGCTTCTCCATTGATACCCATAGACATGCCCTAGATCTCCATTCTCATCAGCCCACTCATCCCATATTCGGACTCCGTTTTCTTTTAGATATTTAATGTTTGTATCTCCTTTCAGGAACCAAAGAAGCTCATGAATGATAGATTTTAAATGAAGCCTCTTAGTTGTAATACAAGGGAATCCTTTAGATAGATCAAAGCGCATCTGATAACCAAAAATACTTTTAGTCCCTGTTCCTGTTCTATCTTTTTTAAGTGTGCCTTCTTGCATCACTCGGGTTATTAAATCTAGATATTGTTGCATATATATTTTATAACTATTTTTTATTACAAGATCATTCCTACAATTACAGCTGTAAAAAGGGAGGCTAATGTTCCTGCAATTAAAGCCAAGACTCCTAATTTAGATAAATCCCCTTTTCTTTTTGGGGTTAATGCACCTATCCCTCCAATTTGTATTCCTATAGAAGCAAAGTTAGCAAAGCCACATAAAATATATGTAGCTATTATTATAGATTTTTTTTCTACAAATGCTCCTGCACTTTTCATCTCCCCAAGCGATACATAGGCTACGAATTCATTTAATACAGTTTTTTCTCCAAGTAGTTGCCCTACAAGAAACATATCTTCCTTGCATACTCCCATTAGCCAAGCTAAAGGAGCTCCAATATATCCTAGAATCATATTAAAAGAAAGTTCAGAATATTGCGTATTTGTTGCAATCCAAGCATTTAATGTGGTCCAATCTCCAACCTTTAATAAGATGTAATTTGCCATAGATATCATTGCAATAAATACTAATAACATACCCCCTACATTTACAGCTAATCTTAATCCGTCTGTTGTTCCTTTTGCTATTGCTTCCAATTCATTGCTACCTACTTCTGTACTTTGTACATCTAGCTTTTCTTCAAATTTCTCTGTTTCAGGCAATAGTATCTTTGCAGCAATTATAGCAGCTGGGGCCGACATTACAGATGCAGCTAGTAGGTGCTTAGCAAATATTATTTGTTGTATTGGGTCATCTCCTCCCAAGAATCCAATATATGCTGCTAATACTCCACCAGCAATGGTTGCCATTCCTCCACTCATCAAACACAACATTTCGGACATTGTCATTTTATCCAAATAAGGTTTTACAAGTAATGGAGATTCAGTTTGTCCTAAGAAGATATTGCCGGCAGCTGCTACACTTTCAGGGCCTGAGAGACCCATTAATCTTTTCATTAGCCAGGCAAATCCAAAAACAATTTTTGGAATAATTCTCCAATAATAAAATAGAGAGGTTAGTGCAGAAAAGAAAATTACAGTAGGTAATATCATGACTACAAAATTCATAAGAGGAGACTCTATTAAACCTGTTTCAAATGACCTGAAGAGGAATATAGTCCCGTCCTGAGTAAATGAGATAATCTTAGTAAAGATTTTACCAGCAAATTCAAATGTAGAAGATATGAAGGGAACTTTTAAAATAAGTAATGCAAATAGAATCTGTATTCCTAACCCTTTTGCTACTAATATCCAGTTAATAGCTTTTTTATTTCTGCTAAAAAAGAAGGCTATGAGTAAAAGGGAAGTAAGTCCAATCAGACCTCTAAATAGAGAGGTTAATGTGATCCCTGACGGCTCAAGTATTATCGGTTTGTCTTCGTTAAGAATAAAGGTGTAATTTATATTATTCTCATTTAAAACTAATAACTTTTTATCAGTTTTAATTTTATAGGTTCTTAATATTTCCTTAGGCGTAGAGTAATATAAGGATAGATTACTTCCTGCTAACTCCCATCTTCCATCTGCAATGATATCTTCCTTTATAATCTCATAATGGAAGCTTCCATCATTGTTGATCTGCATTAGATCTCCTTCAGAAATGTTTCTTAGATTCTCTCCAACTTGTATACTATCAGCAAGGATAGATTTAAAATTCCAGATGCCAGTAATATTTTGTGTGAATGAGGAGAAAGTAATAGAGAAGAAAGCAATAAGTAAGAATACTTTTCTCATATTACTGTTTTTTTCGTTTATTTAGTTCATCTCTTATTTCAGATGCTTTTTCATAATCTTCCTTTTCAATAGCAGCATGTAGCATCTTCTTTAGCTTAATAGAGCTCAATTTATTAATTGATTGAGATTCTGAGGTTTTATCATTCTCCTTATCAAGGTTTATTTTTTCAATTTCCTGCTTACGATTACTATTAATGATAATTCCTGCTCTTGCTAAGATATCTTCATACGTAAAAATAGGACAGCCATATCTTATTGCGATTGCGATTGCATCAGAAGTTCTGGCATCAATTGCTACCTCCTCAAGAGTAACTTTGTGTTTGCAATGAAATGAAGAATGAAAAATTCCCTCGATTAAAGTGTGGATTACAATTTTTTGCACTACAATATTAAATTTATCTCCCATACTTTTAAATAAGTCATGAGTTAGAGGTCTGTCTGGTTCCTCGGCTCCATCAAGAGCTATGGCAATTGATCTAGCTTCACACCAGCCAATTACTATTGGTAGTTGTCGTTCGCCAACAGTTTCATTTAACAGCAGAACATAGGCATTGTTTTGCGAGTCGCTTTGCTTTATTGCTGCTATATCTAACTGAACAAAATCCAATCTATCTTATTTTTTTTATTTCTTCTATTAATTTAGGTACAATCTCAAATGCATCTCCAACTATGCCGTAATCAGCAGCTTTAAAAAATGGAGCTTCAGGATCAGTATTGATAACAACCATTATTTTTGAAGAATTTACGCCAGCTAGATGCTGTATGGCTCCTGATATTCCTATTGCAATGTAAAGATTCGGAGCAACTGCTTTGCCTGTTTGTCCTACATGCTCAGAGTGAGGCCTCCATCCAATATCAGAAACAGGTTTAGAACATGCAGTTGCTGCTCCGAGTATATTGGCTAATTCTTCAATCATTTTCCAGTTTTCGGGACCCTTAAGCCCTCTCCCTCCAGAGATAATAATTTCAGCTTCAGCCAATGACACCTTCCCATTTGTAACTTCTTGTTTACTGACAGTAATATTGCCAGTATTACTTTCTTCAATTCTTTGGATTTGACAATCTTTTTGACATTCTATTAATCCAAACGCATTTGGAGCTAAAGAAATAATTGCTTTTTCTGTATTAATTTTTGCATTTTCAATAGCCTTTCCAGAAAAGGTGTTACGTTTAACCTCTATTAATTTTTTGCTAGATGTAATGGAAATTACATTCGATAAAATACCAGCTTTAATTTTTGACGCTAGTCTTGGAGCAATCATTTTTGATGTATAAGTACTTGCAAAAATAATTATATCTGCATCAGACATGTTGTTTGCAAAAAGATTAGTTAGTGCTTGACTATCTCCTTTCTCTATGTTATTCGCAGCTAATACTTTATTCGCTCCATATGTTCCTAATTTTTTTAATTCCTCATCACTTTCATTTCCAGATGCAATAGCAATTACATCTGTGTTGAATGTTTTTGCGGTTTTATTAGCAAAAGAGACAGCTTCATATGTACTTTTTCTAAAACTTCCACCCCAACTTTCTGTATGAACTAATACTGACATTTTTTATTTTTTTATTTATTAGATAATTTTTGCTTCTTTATGTAAAAAGGAGACTAGCTTAGCAACATCATTAGGATCTACTAAGATGCAATCTTCTTTTTCAGCTGGTTTTTCAAAATTAATAGAAGCAGTTAGATTCTCATTTTTACATGGTTCAATTACTTTTAAAGGCTTTGTTCTTGCTTGCATAATTCCTCTCATATTAGGGATTCTTAGTTCAGACTCTTCAACTAATCCTTTTTGCCCTCCGATTACTAAAGGTAATTCTGCAGAGACATGTTCTTTTCCTCCATCAATTTCTCTTGTCATTTGCACGGTCCCCGAGGAAAGGGATAATCCATTACAAGCATTAATAAATGGAAGATTAAGAAGCTCTGCAAGCATTCCGCCTACGGCTCCTCCATTGTAATCAATCGATTCTCTTCCGGTAATAATTAAATCAGCTGGATTTTCGTGTAAGTAATTTGCAATCTCAACTGCTGTCGAGTAGCTGTCTTGAGGGTCCATATCAATTCTGACTGCTTCATCAGCACCAATTGCGAGAGTCTTTCTGATTATAGGTTCTATTGTTGCATTTCCTACAGAGATAGCCGTTACCTTGCCTCCGGTTTTTTCTTTTATCATCATAGCTTTTGTTAGACCAAATTCATCATATGGATTAATTACAAATTGGACTCCACTAGATTCAAAGGTGCTCCCGTTATCAATAAAATTAATTTTTGAAGTAGTATCAGGAACACTGCTGATACAAACGATAATATTCATTTCTTTTTAGGTGTTTTAAATTAATGATTGCAAATTTAGATAAAAATGCACAAAATATGGAGGTTTATAACAAGATAAATACTAGTATTAAAATATTAAAATATTATGGTGCTATCTTTTTGTAAAAAGAGTATTTTTGCATTCATTTTTAAAAAATAGATTAACTAAAAAATAAGAATAAGATGGATTCATTTATGATTTATATGCCAGCGGTTTTGGCATTATTAGGCTTACTTTACGTCTCAGTAAAGAAGTCATGGGTATTAAAGCAAGATGCAGGAGATGGTAAGATGAAAGAAATTTCGGATTACATATATGATGGAGCTTTAGCATTTTTAAAAGCAGAATACAGATTACTATCAATATTTGTATTAGTAGTAAGTATTTTGCTATTTATAGTATCATTAGTTGTCCCCTCAACTCACTGGTTAATTGTCGTAGCATTTATTTTTGGGGCTGTATTTTCTGCATATGCAGGTAATATAGGAATGAAAATTGCCACCAAAACGAATGTGAGAACTACACAAGCTGCCAGAACATCTTTGCCACAGGCATTAAAGGTTTCTTTTGGAGGAGGCGCTGTAATGGGATTAGGTGTAGCTGGATTAGCGGTGCTTGGTTTAACAGCTTTTTTTATTATTTTCTATAATTATTTTATGGGAGGGGAATGGAAAAGTGTTCATGATATGACTATTGTACTTGAAACTCTTGCTGGATTTTCATTAGGGGCAGAATCTATAGCATTATTTGCAAGAGTTGGTGGAGGTATATATACAAAGGCTGCTGATGTTGGGGCTGATTTAGTTGGGAAGGTTGAGGCTGGAATTCCAGAAGATGACCCAAGAAATCCTGCAACCATTGCAGATAATGTAGGTGATAATGTAGGTGATGTTGCAGGCATGGGTGCTGATTTATTTGGTTCTTATGTAGCCACAGTTTTAGCAGCAATGGTGCTTGGGAACTATATTATTCAAGATATGGGAGGATCTATTAATGATGCTTTTGGAGGAATTGGGCCAATTTTACTGCCAATGGCAATAGCTGGAGTTGGTGTTATTATATCATTATTAGGGACGATGTTAGTTAGTATTAAAGATAATAATGCAAAAGAGGCTCAAGTAATGGGAGCTTTAAACAAAGGAAACATCACTTCTATTATATTAGTTGCTATCTCATGTTATTTCTTAGTTAATTATATGTTGCCTTCCACTATGAGTATGGAGTTCTTTGGCGAAGGGTTGGTTGAGATTTCTGCGATGAGAGTTTTTTATGCGACAATTGTTGGGTTAATTGTTGGCGGTGTAATCTCTTCAGTTACTGAATATTATACAGGCTTAGGCAAAAAACCAATTTTAAAGATTGTTGAACAATCAAGTACAGGAGCAGGAACAAATATTATTGCAGGACTGGCAACGGGTATGATATCGACCTTCCCAACGGTATTATTATTTGCTGCTGCAATTTGGAGTTCATATACTCTTGCTGGATTTTATGGTGTTGCAATGTCAGCATCCGCAATGATGGCAACTACTGCTATGCAATTAGCTATTGATGCTTTTGGTCCAATTTCAGATAATGCTGGTGGAATTGCTGAAATGAGTAAACAAGAATCAATAGTTAGAACAAGAACAGATATCTTAGATTCAGTTGGTAATACAACAGCTGCAACAGGTAAGGGGTTTGCGATTGCTTCTGCGGCACTAACATCATTAGCTTTGTTTGCAGCATATGTTACTTTTACTGGTATTGATGGGATAAATATCTTTAAAGCACCAGTCTTAGCTATGTTATTTGTTGGAGCTATGGTGCCTGTAGTTTTTTCTGCTTTAGCTATGAATGCTGTTGGAAAAGCTGCAATGGAGATGGTATATGAAGTAAGAAGACAATTTAAAGAGATTTCTGGTATTATGGAGGGGAAAGGGAAACCAGAATATGAGAAATGTGTTGCGATATCTACTAAAGCGTCATTAAAAGAGATGATGCTACCTGGCTTATTAGCTATTGGTTTTCCATTAGTCATTGCTTTTGTTCCAATGTTATTTGGTATGCATAATATGATTATTGCCGAGATGCTTGGAGGTTATATGGCTGGAGTTACAGTTTCAGGTGTGCTTTGGGCTATCTTTCAGAATAATGCTGGTGGCGCGTGGGATAATGCGAAGAAATCCTTTGAAGCTGGTGTCGAGATTGATGGAGAAATGACTTATAAAGGTTCGGATGCACATAAAGCAGCCGTTACTGGAGATACTGTTGGGGATCCATTTAAAGATACTTCTGGTCCTTCAATGAATATTTTAATTAAATTAACTTGTTTAATTGGATTAGTAGTTGCTCCCATTTTAGGGGCTGAAAATTTAGAAGAGATTAACGATCATCATGATCATAGGATTGAGTCATCTGAGGTGAATAATACTAATCCCACTAGTATGGAATTTAATAAAGATACATCTTTAGATGAAGAAATAGATAAAAAAAGATAAAATTATGAAAGAATTATTTTACGTAGCTATCACTATATTATTAGCTTCTTGTGCTGCAGAGAATGTAAAGGAGACTATTGAAAAAACGCCAGCATTAATGCCTGTTAATGAGGTTAAGGGGACTTTTGATTCTGAGATACAGAGGCCTACTTTTACATCAGTTGCTAGTTCTTATAAAACTAGTAGGATGCCTGATTTTGATTTTGATTTAATAACAAATATTGAGATGCAAGACCTTATTTGTGAGTCAGAGGATATTAGTTCTTGTGATGAATTTACGAGCTCTTTTAATAGTTCTTCTGGATATAGTTTCATTGCTTCAGAAGAAAATGCATCTATTGTAGAAGAAAGGAAGAATGTATTTAAGATCAAGGGGAGCTTAGTTTCAGGAGAGATAAAAGCAAGTGCCATACTTTTATTCACAGTTTTTGAATCTCATTTTAAAGGGAATATTATTATTGACATGCCAGAAACGGTTGTTGGTAATAAACAAAAGAATGTAACTATAACGGTTAAAGGCAAGAGAGATCTAAATAAAATGTAGGTTTTTTAGAATAACCCATTAATCTCTGCATCGATTTTTTCAAGAATAACACCTAGATCTTCATCATTCTCATCATAATTTATGTCATCTACATCAATTATTAATAACCTGCCTTTATTATATTCTCCGATCCATGCTTCATAGCGTTCGTTAAGTCTAGTAAGATAGTCTAAACGAATACTGTTTTCATATTCTCTTCCTCTTTTTTGAATCTGTTCAACAAGTGTTGGGACTGAAGCTCTTAAGTAAATCAATAAGTCAGGCCCATCAATAAAACCATCCATTAGGTTAAAGATCTCCATATAGTTTTCAAAATCTCTTGAGCTCATTAGGCCCATTTGATGTAAATTAGGGGCAAAGATCTTGGCGTCTTCAAAGATTGTTCTATCTTGGATGTATTTTTTTCCACTCTCTTTAATAGATACAATCTGCCTGAATCTACTATTTAAAAAGAAGACCTGTAGATTAAAAGACCATCTTTGCATGTCTTTATAAAAATCATTTAAGTATGGGTTGTTTTCTACGTCTTCATAATGCGCCTCCCATTTGTAGTGTTTTGCTAGTTTGGTTGTTAGAGTTGTTTTTCCTGAACCAATATTGCCCGCAATTGCTATATGCATTTTTATTTTTTTGACTAAAATAAAAAAAGTATTATTTCTAGTTATATTTATTTGAAGTTAGTATTGGTTTTTGTTGAAAACTTCTCTTTATAGCTAAGATCCGTTCTGCGATTTCTCTAGTTGTAGTTAATCTAGGAATTTTATACTGCCCCCCGAGTCTTTTATTTTCTTTCAGCCAGTGATAAAACTCATTATTTTCCACTACTATTAGTTCAGGCGATTTAAGAATAAGATTATTACTTCTTTTTGCTTCATAGTCGGAGTTTAAATTTTTAATTTGATTATCTATTTCATTCATAAAAAGGTCCAGTCTTCTTGGCTTTTTTGTAAATTCAATAAACCATTGATGCCCACCGCTTTCTTTGTCAATAAAAATAGGGGCTACCATATAATCAGTTATAGAACAATTATGTTTCTTGCAACTTATAGTTATTGCAGTATCAGAATTATGAATCATTAGTTCTTCTCCAAAAGTATTAATAGAGCTTTTTGTTCTTCCTATTATCTTTATTCTAAAAGGGGATAAGCTAGTAAACTGAATTACATCACCAATTAAATATCTCCATAATCCTGCATTAGTTGTAATTATCAAGGCATAATCTTTATTAAGTTGGACTTGTGATATCGTTATTGCATGATATTTCCCTTTCTGATAGTTTTCTATATCAATGAACTCATAAAAGATTCCATAATTCAACATTAGTAGAATCCCTTCATTTGGATCTTTATCTTGTATTCCAAAGAATCCCTCCGATGCATTATACCCCTCCATATATCTCATTTTCTTATTTGCTATAATCTCTTCAAATTGTTGTTTGTAAGGCTCAAAATTTACTCCTCCATGAATATATAGCTCTAAGTTGGGCCATACTTCTGTGATACTATTCTTTTTGCTTATTTTTAGAATTCGTTTTAGTAAGATAAGCATCCATGATGGGACGCCAGTTATGTTTGTTATATTCTCGTTTACTGCTTGTTTTGCGATTTTATCCAATTTTTCATCCCAATCTTTCATTAGTGCTGTATTGATATCAGGTACCCTATGGTAATTTACCCAGAAAGGGAATTCGCTTACAAGTATTGCAGATAGATCTCCTATTGTTGAGTTATATTTTTTTAATTTTGAGATACTTCCAACGAGCATCAACCCCTTGCCATTATAGATGTTATTTGTTTGAAAGTTATTTTGGTAAAGTGAAAGCATATCTTTTCCTGCTTTAAAATGACAATCATATAGAGATTCTTTCGTAATAGGAATAAACTTGCTCTTACTATTAGTTGTTCCTGATGATTTAGCAAACCATTTTATCTTGCCAGGCCAAAGAACATCTTTCTCTCCTTTTTTTATTTTTTTAATATAACCCTCTAGTTGTTCATATGTCCTTATTGGTATTTGTTTTTTGAATGAATTATAATCAGTTATTTTATTAAACGAATGGTCTTTCCCAAATTTGGTATTTAGTCCTTTTCTGATTAGGTGTTCTAAAATGTTTGTTTGATATTTAATAGGATTTTTAATAAAAGCATTAATCTTTATAATGCGTCTTCTCATCATTAAATAAAGTATAGTATTTTTAATCGAAAAGTAACTCAATTTTGTAAATTTAAGGGCTTGAAAAATACAAAAAATATGCTAAGAGATACGCTTAAGAAAATGGACACAGAATTAAAAGACGTTGTAAACTATACTCTAGAAATCCATGGAAAAATTCATAATATGAACAATTATATAGGAAAGTGTATTAGAATAGAGTGGAGTGGAGCAGTGATTTGTATTTGTGGTAAAGAAATGAATAGTTTTTATCGGAATTCGGGATATTGTTATAAATGCTATTGGGATTCTCCACAAGCATCTCAGTCAATCTTCAAACCAGAGCTTTGTACAGCTCATTTAGGAATTGAAGAACGAGATTTAGAGTGGGAGAAAGAATTTCAAATTACACCACATTATGTGTATTTGGCAAATTCATCAGGAATAAAGGTTGGAATTACTAGATATAGTGAGGGGGTTGTTAGGTGGATGGATCAAGGTGCAAGCCAGGCTATTTTGCTTGCGGAGGTTCCTAATAGAAGATTCTCAGGAGATATTGAAGTTTCTTTAAAACGATTTGTAGCTGACATAACTAATTGGAGAAAAATGCTTTCTGGCACTCCTGAACCTGTAGATTTAGTCAAGATGAAGG
>MDSW01083073.1_pt1 | contig 16537 bp, 12 predicted proteins | sample 811171 | NCBI WGS metagenome assembly MDSW01 (sample SAMN05326641, study PRJNA326480) | marine metagenome | isolation source: seawater | place: Atlantic Ocean: North West | collected 2012
AACAGAACGTGCAGACTTACTGAACTTCTTTTCAGAGGTGTGACCTCCCTCATGCATACCATACAATACACGGCGGTGCACTGGCTTCAAACCATCACGTGCATCAGGAAGTGCTCGACCGATGATGACAGACATTGCATAGTTGATGTAGGAAGTTTTCATCTCATCATTCAAGGATCGATTCAATACGGTACCGGTTTCAACCGAGTCGCCGCTTTCTTGTTCAATATTTTCATCTTCAGATGTCAAGGTTGGTCACCTCCTTTGCATGACGTTCAATAAACGCCCTTCGATCAGGAACATCTTCTCCCATCAGAATTTCAAACATCCTATCTGATTCTTCTGCATCTCTTACAGTGACTTTTAGCATCGTGCGAGTCTCCGGGTTCATCGTCGTCTCCCACAATTGCTCAGGATTCATTTCGCCAAGACCCTTGTAGCGCTGAATACCGATCTTAGCGTTGGGGTTATCTCCTTTTAATTCATCGAGAATTGTATCCCTTTCTTCATCTGTGAAAGCATATTTGCTAACTCTGCCCTTAGAAAGTTGGAAGAGCGGAGGTTGTGCGATGTAAACATGCCCTTTTTCGATGGCAGGTCTCATAAATCTCCAAAGGAAAGTGAGCATCAAAGTTCGTATGTGGGCGCCATCGATATCGGCGTCAGTCATGATGATGATCTTGCTGTAACGCAACTTTTCTGTGTCGAATCCACCTTCATCTTCAGGATTATTTCCTACGCCTGCTCCAAGTGCACGAATCATGGTTTGAATTTCTTGGTTTTGGAAGACTTTAGCAGCATTGTGCTTTTGACGTTCAACGTTGAGGATTTTTCCTCGCAATGGGAGAATAGCTTGTATACGACGGTCGCGACCTGTCTTTGCTGAACCACCTGCAGAATCACCTTCCACAAGATAGACTTCGCATTCGCTTGGATCTCTTGATTGGCAGTCGGCAAGTTTTCCAGGCAATCCGCCTCCTTCGAGAACACCTTTTCTACGAGTCAAATCACGGGCCTTTCGGGCTGCTTCCCTTGCCTTAGAGGCAAGGAGGGCTTTCTCGACGATTTGTTTAGCAACAGAGGGGTTTTCTTCGAAGAATTCACCGAGTTTATCGTAAACGATTGTTTGTACAATCCCTGTAACTTCGCTGCTCACCAACTTATCTTTGGTTTGGGAGGAAAAAGAAGGGTCTGGGTGTTTAACACTGACAACAGCGGCTAGGCCTTCGCGAACGTCGTCACCTGAAAGAGCATCGCCCTTCAGTAGATTCTTTTTCTTTGCATAAGTATTCACTGAACTGGTTAAGGCAGTACGCAAACCAGACATGTGAGTGCCTCCGTCCTTGTTGCGAATAATGTTGGTATAACAACGGATGGATTCGCTAAAAGCATCGGACCATTGGAGGGCAAGTTCAACCTCAACGGTACCCTTTTCAATCTCTTTTTCACCTTTGATTGTGATTACTTCAGCATGGAGAGCCTCTCTACGTTCATTGAGTTGGCCAACATATTCTGCTAAGCCACCTTCGTAAAGGTGTTCAACTACGTGTGGTTCATCTCCCCGCTGATCAGCGATTGAAATCTTCAAGCCAGCATTCAAAAAAGCAGTTTCGCTGACTCGAGTATTCACTTCTTCGATATCGAATTCAACAACTTCAGTGAAAATTGACAAGTCTGGCTTGAATGCAATCATTGTCCCAGTATCATCACAAGTACCGATTTCTTTCAGAGCTTCAACTGGCACGCCTGCTTCATATCGTTGGAAATAAATAACTCCGCCTCGATGAATGGTCATCTCCATCCACTCAGATACTGCATTTACAGCCGATACCCCGACTCCGTGGAGACCTCCTGACACCTTGTACGAACTGTTATCGAATTTTCCACCAGCATGCAATTTAGTCATGATGACTTCGGCAGCAGAGATTCCATACTCTTCATGAATCCCTACTGGTATTCCTCGGCCATAATCTCGAACAGATAATGAGTTGTCGGCATTCAGAGTGATATCAATTGATTTCGTGTGCCCTGCAAGGTGTTCATCGACGGAGTTGTCAACCACTTCCCATATGCAATGGTGTAGGGCAGACCCATCGTGAGGGTCTCCCAGATACATCCCGGGCCTTTTACGAACTGCTTCCAATCCTTCGAGTACTTGGATGCTATCTGCACCGTAACTTTCTGACATAATTTCCATCTCTTTTTTTCGCCAAGAATTGTGGCTCCGTCCGGCGTTTAGGCCAGCGGCATTTTCGCCCTTCTTCTAACTGTTAAACATGGCCGACGGAGGTATGTAAACATACCCCCTTAGAAGGCTCCTGTATGACGTTTTTATTGGACAAAAATAACAACCATCCAGGTTGATTTTCACCACTTACGGAGAACATTGACAGCCGTGAGCGTTAAGAAGAGGTCCCCAGTCGAGTGCAATATGCCTGAACCTACAATTTGCGTCGCACTCGACTCCACGACCGTTAAAGCAATGGTTGACGAAGCCGCACGAGCCTCTACTGCAGGCGCAGACATCGTCGAAATTCGTTTCGATAGACTCTACCTCTCTAAACCAGAACCTGTTGAAGTTGAGCAAGAAGATGGCGAAACAAAATCGGTCATGGCACCTGAATCAGAATGGCCAATAAACGATGTAACATCCATTGATGCTGATGCTTCCATTCAGGAACTGAAAGAATCGATTGGGATTCCTGTAATTTTCACAAACCGCCCCCCTCGAGAAGGAGGTTACTTCCCAGGTACTGAAGAAGAGAGAATGGAGATCCTCAAATTAGCAATCGCATCAAAAGTTAGTTGGATTGATATTGAAACCTCGATCGATGAAACTGAATTCAAAGCTTTGAGTGAAGATGCGAAGAAAGCAGGATGTAAAATCATTCACTCATCTCACGACATTAATGGGACACCTAACTCCGAAGACATAGCAACATTTGTCCGAGAAAAGAGCGAAGGTGCAGATCTGGTCAAGTTTTGCTCTACAGCACACTCTCACCTTGATGCCTTGCAAATTGTCGATGCAGCCATCGATTTGAAAGGAGAAGGACATGAATACAGCCTCATGGCAGTCAATAGTGGAGGCGATTGGGCACGAATCCACGCACCAGTACTCGGAGTCTCAATGGTCTATGCAACACTTTCGATTGAACATCGTATCAGCGACAAAGGGCTCATCAATGTACGGGACCTTAGAGACGCCTGGACACTCCTTGAATACTGAGTGAATTCACTCAGGCATTCTGTTGTAGAGAAGGCATCAGTTGTTGCTCTTCAGTAAGGTTCGGTTCGAGCCCAGCATTCATGTATCGCTTGTTTACGATAAGTGGTGCCATAATGATTGACATGAAGAAGACTAAGAAAGCCAGAGAGACTGTCCAGTTTGGTAGAATAATCGATCGCTCGACTGTCGAAATTGATATGTCTGCAACAACGACTTTGTTTTGCACTTGTGCATCGCCTCGTCGAGAATTATCCCATGTATCAATGACAATAAAGAACTCTTCATAGACCGTACCTGAGAAAAGAGAACTGTATACCTCAGGACCATCCAATGAGACGGTCATGACTACTGAATCAGTTGATTCATAAGCATGTACATCTCGATAGGTTTTCCATCCTGTCCATTCAAATGCCGCCCATTCTGGAGATGATTCTGCAACAAATTCATCCGGGCTTGAACTTTCTTGGCGGAACCATTTATCAAAATCGTTACTGTGCATTCTTTGATAGGATCCTTGATATGAATCATAATTATTCGTTGTCATGAGATACACGTCCGCTTCTGCTGGTACGATTTGATCGCCAACCAAACCCTGAATTTCTACACAAATAGTAGTCCTGTGAGTGCTTGAAAGATTGACTCGAATTGCACCAACGCTGTCGTTACCAACCTTGATAGTTGTAGCAATATTTGACTCGAATTTTTCAAGGGCTGTATCGGAATGATAATTCATGTACATGTAAGGTTCTTCGGGAGCTCCTGAGGAATCCTCTCCAGAGGCAGGTTCTTGAGCCATAGACCTGCCTTTCTTCCCACCTTTTCGATCATCATCCTCAAAAGTAGTCCACCAATCCCATGAATTGTAGAAAGGCACTTCTGCATGACGAGAGATTGTTTCATTCCAAACTATTGGAGAAAGTTTTCCGCCGCAATCATCGATAGCAGCAGAAGCAGATCCGATAGGCTCAACTCCATGCATACCGCTAAGGAATGGCGCAAAGAATACAGTCAGCAAAAATACTGCTTTTCGTTGATGCATTGTGACTCCCCTGATTGATGATAGTTCGTTCGGTTCATGAGGTATTCGATTACTCACGCCGACGTAATGGACGAATATATCCGCTTTCATCGCTCTTTCTTTCTTGCTTCGACAGTATCTTTGGTGCAGGAGGCGGAGTATGATGATCCATACCAAGCAATCCTCCATCATCAGCATGTTCAACTTCATATGTTTCTGCACTTTGTTTAGCCTCTTCTTCGAGTTCATTTGGTTGACGCATTACGAGCCAACCAAGAATTAAGGCAGCGATAATGAGGGCAATAAATCCTAAGGCGTCTCCACCAGCTTCTGTCATCCATGATTTCCATTCATCCCAACTAAAGTCCGATAATGAAGGATCAGCGTCTTGCTCAGGCAACACAGTAAACTCCTGCTGTACTTCGACGCAGAGTCCCATTCCATCGCAAACACGCACCTTGACTGTGACATCACCAGGGGTGTCCCAACTCATTGTCGTAAGTGTAGCCAACGAATTGGTTGAAACATACCAATCGTTTTCGGGATCTCCATCTTCGTTCTTGTCAAAAGAAAGATCTTCTTCCCATTCAATCACCAAGTCGTTACTGATTGTTTCATCACGATCGGAATTGGAACCATCAAGAACATCTAAGTCTCTATAGAACACGAGGTCAGCTAGTGATTCTGAATCCGTCACGTTGACGGCAACCGCTGTAGAGTAATCTTCGTAGATTTCATCAGGAACATCAATTTCTCCAATCACTGGAGGCGAATCAACATGAACTTGGAATTCAGCACGAGTTACATCACCAGTTCCAAACGCATCCCTTACAGTTAGCTTTACTGTGTAAAGTCCAGCCATTTCATAGGCGTGCCATGGCATCGGATCGTGAACAATAGGCGTTGCATCCCCGAAATCCCATGTGTACTCCAATAAGCCGTTCCAATCGGGAGATTCTTGCTCTAGAGGGACATATTTGCCTTCGAACTTCTGATCACCATCTCTTGTCCCACTCGAATCAAAGTACAGCAAGGCCCCTGGGATTGCGATATTAATGCCATTTTCATCAAAAGTCCGGGACCATTGGTCGGGAAGCCCATTTTCTGGGAACACATCTGAATCCATCAATATGCTTCCATTAACCCAGGCATCAAGAATCTGTAATTCGATGATCGGGAGAGGATTTGCGACCAAGACAATGATGACTCTAGGCAGACTCTCTTCTCCGTTCTCATCGGTTACCACAAGCGTTACAATTCGCTCACCAGGTTCTGTGAAGGAGTATGCAGGAAGCGTCTTGTTGCTGAAAGTACCGTCTGGGAATGACCAATTAAATGAAAGATCATTATAGGTTCCTGTTGTACCATCAACATCGAAACTTGTGCGGGCGTCGAATGTGTAAGGAACATTGACTTTTGCATTTTCAGTTAAGAAATCAATCTGTGGGGAACCGGTTGCCCCAGATTCCTTGACGATGTATTTCGCCACAGGCAATTGATTGACAACATTCACCTGAAGTTGAGCGGAAGAGGTGCCTCCGTCTTCGTCTGTAATTGTTACTGTGATGTTTTTCATACCGGGTAGATTCCATGCAGGAACTGGGTAAATGGATGCAGAATTTGTTGAAGAGAAATCATCTGAGCGATCGACATCAATACCATCGAGATTGACACCGCCTTCGAAATTCCAATCCAATGTGAAATTCTCACCATCATCGTCGGTAAAGACATCAGGCATCGGTAATGGCGTGTACGTATACGTCGTCAAAATATCTGAAAAGATTTGATATGGCAATCGATTATTGACGATAATTTGAATTGTCTTCGAACCCACATTTACGCCATCGGATACTGTTAATGTGAGATTGTACGTTTCATTCGTCCCAACAACATCACCCCATTCATGATTTGATGAATAGAGACCTTGTCCACTGTCAACAGATGTCCCGTCGCCCCAATCCCAATCGAATTGGAGGTATTCAAGTGGAACGTTGTCACTTGTTTGATACGCCGAAAAGACAATTCTCTGATTTGTCAAGATCTCGAGCGTTGTTTCAACAACGATATTGTTCACCGTAATGACAGGGATTGGATCGGTGTTGTCGGTTATGTTCACTGTATTAACATCGATTTCAGACCAAGTACCGCCAATATCCATCACTTGTAGAGTCGTGTTGTATTCACCGACGAAAGAGAAGGATCGTAGAGGAGAACGTAAACCAGAAGTAATGTTGTCTCCAAAATCCCATGCGTAGGCAACTGGAGCGTCAAAGTATGGAAGAGTGTTATTGTCGAGAGAAAGACCCCATGCATCGAATCCATCGCCTGTAAATTGAATTTTCTCGTATGTTTGACTGGCGTTTGTTGATACCGAACCATTTGCAACTGGAGCCATGTTTCCTAACGCTTGAGGAGAAGTTGTTTCAGTGTCGAGCACGGCGCCTAACATGTCCCTCATCGTGAATTCGAATGTGTATAAGTCTGATTTACGAGCTGTAAAGTACACATCCTCAGGAACATATACTCCTCCGCCAGCCTGTACTCTTGTCGAAGTCGAATCTACAACCGTCCCATTGCTATCTCGAACGACGATTTCGACATCGAGATCTTCAAAGAACGCATTTGATAAAATCGAGTAATTTGCTTGAACCGTATCATCTTCGCCATCTCCATCGCGGTCACTCAGAGTCGTACCGTTGAGAAGCATGGTCGCTGGAGATGTAATTCGGGCGGCTTCAATGTCGATTGTTCCTTGAGGATATGAAGGGCCACAAGAAGTATAATCACAATCTCCTATAACGCTCGCATACCAGACGATTGCGTGAACCTCATCTGTGAGATTTCCGAATCCTTGAATCAAGCCGGTGGCAACGTTGTTTGAGAAATCGAGATCTTGGACAGACCATAGACCATCTGCAGTGGATTTGTAGACGAGAACTCCGTCAAAGTTGGATACGTCTGAAGTCACTCTAAGCGTAAGAGGAGCTGGTGATGCAGACCCGGGAGTGAACTTGAACGAACGGATACCCCATCCCTCCATTGTATGGCCCGTTGAACTCCAAGGAGTAGCCCAGTTTGAATTGGTATCAGCAGGTTGGATTCGACAGAATGTGCTGCCACCACAAGATGGGTTGAGTATCAGATTTGAATAGCCGTAGATTCCTTGATCGGAGTCAATGGTGGCTGCAATTGAGAAATTTGCAAAGATTTCCCCCATTGTTCGACCAATCTTTCCAGCTTGACCCGAGACTGGTGAGAGTGCTAAATTTTGAACCCCTAAACCACCTGTTGCAGAATCTTGAACCAACTGACGTATTGCTGGCCCTCCACCGAGATGGTCTGCCAAATACATCGTGAACATGAACCCTGCTCCATAATCAGCATTCCTTTGATTCCACCATCGCACACTCAAGTCAGAGGACTGTGTCCATCCGTTGAGATGGCCTGCAAGAGTACTATCTGCTCCAAAACACAGGTAGATCGCCACATCAGCATTGCCTTCATCGATCCATAGATTTTCGTAAGGATCCTGAGCGTTGTGGAGTAAATGTTGGAGTTCGTGTGCAATGATTGACTTCCCCCAGTTCAGAGTAATGTCAGCAAAATCAACGTAAACAACATCACGAGTTGGAGCAGTTCCTGGGGAGAAATAACCTCCTATGTTGTATGCTCCATCGATGTCATAAATGACGATTTCAACTTGACAATTATTATCGTTATCAGGGGGTGCAAGTCCCCTTCCATCACCGTAGTCTTTACCGAAATAGGTAGTCATTGTTGGATAGATTGTCTGATCCCATGTGGAAGCAAGATTTTGCAAAACAGTGGATGATAAGGTCCTACCTGATTGAACTAGGAACGCCACGCTAGCGGTTGTTTTGGCGACGTAAACATTGGTTGAGCCACCAGAAATTGGAACTGTTAAGGTGTCGCCTACAACGTGTTGAGTACAGGTTGCCCGCCCCATAGAGGGCTGATATTCAATCTGATCCACACCTGGCCGGCCTTCTTCAATCCAAGCTTGTTTGATGAAGGAAGTTGCAGAAACGACAGGCACGTCTTCTTCAATCAACAGGTATTCTGAACCCTGAGAAGTATCGAAGAGCGAAAGGTCACCATAGACAAGACCAATTTCTTCTTCATTATCCGAAGGAGAAGCGTCTTGCTCATTTGCTGCAGCCTGGCCTGCGACTGAGGCCAACATAAGTGCAACGAGAAGGATGGCTTTAGTGGAGCGTCGTTCAGACATTAGGAAATCACCATAATTTGTGATGCTGCATCACAATTTGATGTATCAAAATGAGGTATTTAATACCCCGCGTCCGTGGCATCATCATAATGCCAGCAAAATCCGTCGCAATTTCATTTATTTTGGTTCTTTTACTCTCCATACTTAACCCTGTTAATGCAGATGAAATTGAAACGACTTTAATTGACGAAAATACCCTCAACTGCGAAGGTATAGACTCTCTTGAATTCGATGGATTAAGGGCAAATCAATCCGTCTCGTTCCAAGTAGGACTTGGCCCTAGGTTACCGGGTAGCAATGCCTCAAAGGCACTTTTGGAGTCATTCATGGAAAATAACACGGCATGGAATTGGACGCTCGACAAACATCCTTACGCCGATACAAATATGACGAATTTACACGGAATATATACTCCAAATGTCAACCAAACAGATTTGCCTGTTATCATTCTCGCAGCCCATTATGATTCAAGAGATAGGGCTGAACGAGATGATGATGAAAATCGAACTGATGAGCCAATTCCTGGCGCAAACGACGGAGGTAGCGGTGTAGCAGTTCTTTCCGAATTAGCACGGATCGTGCCAACACTAGGCCTTGAACACGAAGTTTGGATATTACTTACAGATGCCGAAGATCAAGGTGTTGTGCCTGGTATGCTCGGTGCTAAAGCTTGGGCACAAGACCGTACGCAAGAAGAAATTGATTCCATTCATGCCTTTTTGTTAGTGGACATGATAGGTGATGCTGATTTGCAAATTAACAGAGTATATCCTCCAAAGGTGGGACTCTCTCAAACCGATCGGCTATGGGAAGCAGTTGATGATTTGGCTTCTTCGTTGGGTTTGGTAAAGGACGTACCTGCGTGTGACGGGAGCCTTGGAATAGACATTGTCAATACGGATGTACTCGATGGCGTTATTGACGATCATGTTCCAATGCTTGAAGTAGGGATTCCTGCCATTGATTTAATCGATATTCGTTATGGCCCAAATGCAACAAAATGGGGAGGATACTGGCATACTCACGAAGACACCCCTGACAAAGTTTCAGCGGAGTCCTTAGCCCATGTAGGGCGTATCCTCGAACTCGGTTTGCGGCAAGGTTCCTGGCTTATGGAAGAAAATGCCACATTACAAGATGATGTCGAAGATAAAAACGAGGATGCATCACAATACGATGCTGTTGTTTCATTCGTCGTATTTTCTGCAGTAGGTGCGATTTTACTTCTCTTCGGAATTTTACATGGAAGCGTGCGTTTCAAACCATAGGAACGTATAGCGCGGATATACCCCGAAGATGCACTAATCCGCGCAATGGACGAATGAGGCTTTCCAAATGGACATTAACGAACGACGTGAGGCTCTACGTGCACGTGTTCGTAAGAAATTAGAGGGGGAAGAAGAGATCCTCGAAGAGGAGGATGACCTCGTTGTTCAAGAACATGAAATCACGATGTCTACTACTCAAAATGAGGAATTAGTGCTGATCGATGACAAGAACGGATTACTTACACTTGCATCATCCCTCATCTTCATAGGCAGCGTTCTTGGCATCATTACAGGTTTACTCTTATTGCAGGGCAATCCTACCGACCTTCTTGGAAATACTCTTGAAGTCGACGATGTGATCGATGTAAGAGGAATTGTACTTGAGGCAGAGTCAGGAGATTCCATTGAAGGCGTAACGATTGAGTTACTCGAAATTGGAAGTAATACTGTGTTACAAACTGCAAGTACAAACAGCTACGGATATTATGAATTCGAAAATGTCGCACCTGAAAAACACATCATACGGGTCACATTAGAAGGGTACAAGAGTGTTGAGCGCACCATTGTTGCAACAAATGTAAATCAAGACGCATTTACCATGACCACTGGTGAAGGCACCGTTATCGAAGACGAAACGATATCCAGCACAGGTTGGACCCTTGAAAATGCAGTGGCTCTTTCAACAGGGATTGCTTTAGTCACAATAATCGCTGGTGTTGTAGGCCTTTACTCGGCAGTTGGTGCGAGAAAACAACAAAATTATCGAAGAACACAGTATCTAGCGGGAATTGCTCTTTTCAGCCGTGGGTTGATTGTCTTTGGCCCGTTCTTAATTCTCTGTGGAATGGGGCTCATGGTCCTGGCAAAAGACGAATTCGAACAGCCTGAGGTGGAATAGAGTGTACCTAATCACCGTTGAAGGCGGGGATGGCTCTGGAAAAGGAGAAGCGGTTCGAATCATCGCAGAATTGCTGAGTCAATACCCATTCAATGATGTTCATCTTACACACGAACCCAGACGCCATAGTGAACTGGGGAAACTTGCACTCGAATCTGTGAAAGTTGGTGACAAGACGCCGTTACAGGAAGCAGGACTGTTTGCAGCAGATCGCCTCGACCACTCTCACACATGGATTCGACCAAAACTCGAGAGTGGAGAAGTTGTTGTTTCAGACAGAAATATTCATTCCTCCCTAATCTATCAAGGTGTAGTAGGAGATTTGGGAGTCGATACCGTATGCAGCATCAACTCTGCTGCAATGATTCCAGACTTGGTTGTGTGGATTGATTGCGATCCTGATCGTGCAATAGATCGAATAAAGCATGCAACGTTACGCATGAGCAGCGAAAAACAAGAATATTTTGAAACACCAGAGATTCAAAGAACCATCCGAAAAGGGTTCAATGACCTCTTATCAGGAAAAATAGCAGTAACATCTCCTTTCGATAAATGCTGTGTTGTGGGGCCGATTTTGAATGAAGGAGGGCTTGACGAGTTGCGTCAAAAATTACGCGCTGAGTTACGTACCTTTTTCAATCGTCGGCCTGCTCCACTCAATGTTGATGGAGATAAAGTAGACAGGTACTTACTAAAGAGGCTGGCCCATGATGTCCAACAACAGACTCGGCTCCCAGGTGCCCCAATGGAGAAGACCTCTGTCAACATTGGATGGTTGTCAGGAAGATCCCCCTCCCAATGGATGCAGTTTGCAGAAGACTCTTGGAGTGCAGAAAAAGCAAAGCAATTTGATGTCCCAATCAATCCATTTGCACGTTCCTGTTGGTCGGTTTTGGGAACTCTTTCGCTCATGGCTGGATCTTGTGAGATCCCACGTTTACACAAATCCCTTGGACCACATAGAATGGTTACAAGGCGGCACACTCAGCGTTTGGTAAAATGGCTTGAAGAGACGAATTGGATTCACAGACAGCAAAATCACATACCATTTTCAGAAGGCCAAGTATTCAAATTGAGAGATTCAATGATTGGATTTGCTCGTTTAACACTTGCAATGTGGCCGATTAGGACGCCCCTTTCGAGTTGGAGAAAGGCCAATCCGAGTAAAAAATGGGAAGATGGGTTGAAAATGATTTTGCAAAATATGCATCATGGGCAGGCTAAGAAGGCTGTTGAAAACATCATTGAACGATTAAAAATATTGACCAGCGGGCATGCGGATTGTCCTGTTCCAGAAGACATTGAACAATTGTTGGTGTGGTGGTCAATGCCTCCTCCAAATCACTCTTCTTCTACATCTTGAGCTCGTTCAAAACGAACATTTCCAGGAAGCCGGACATCGCCCGCTCTATCGAATCGATTCGGTCGTGCGCTGTAGGCTGCTGCAAAGAATACGCCCAAAACAAAACCAAAGGGAATGCCTGTTGTCAATCGAAGAAAAGCCGTGGACTCTCGATCCATGAGGAGTTGCGTGAATCCATCGATTGCAAGTGGTAGGATACATAATGCTCCAATTCCTAAAAACAGGAGTGTTCTTCGATTCTTGAGGTACACATCTGTCATGTATTGATCAGGCAATACCGAAAGGAACGTATCTCTAAGAGTCCATCGATTGACTCCTTTTCGCGAATAAAGAAAACCTCCAATAGCCAATCCTGCAAATATTCCAAGGTCTCTCACACATACGGGCATTTGATTGCCATTAATTGACCAAGAACGCTCATGCTTTTGATGACAATTTAAATCTCCAAATGCATATATCGTAGCGCTGTAAAAATCGAGATCAGACCATGTGAAATTATGTTCGTTTTCTTTATGGAAATCGAAAGCATTGGCTCTTCCAGATAAGTCTGTAATTGTATTTGGTTCAGAAATCAATGGAGCGATAAAAAAGGAAATGAACAGAAAAAAACTAATCCCCCCAATCCAGAGACCCACCTTTTTGTCTCTTGACCTAGATTCGAGACCGTTACGCTCCATAAACCATTGATAGAGAAACCGTCTTTAATCCTTGAGTTCATCGACGGTTTCTTTTCATTTGACCTCTTCGGCACTCCATGACAGAACAGGCTACTGAGAGAGTTGGCCTCTGGATTGGCCTTCAAGCAGGAGGATTTCTAGGTCTTTATTTCGGATTTAGCCTAGCCTTGGTATCTGCATTAACGAGCCCTGATGAAATCTTGCGTCTTGTATACCTCATGGCGCTACCTCCAATATTTGGGAGCATTCTTCTCGGTCCTTTTTTGGCAAGAAGAGAACGTCCTGTGGTATCAAAAATTCCTCCTTTTAATCGTGTACTCGATGCTGTTAGTGGATTAGACGAAGGGAAAGGGAAATGGAGGGCTTTAAGTCACATCCGTAGCGATGGACGGACTGTTCGTCTCGATCTTCATGATTCTACAAAGGTACAAGAAATACTCACAGCCACATTGCCTTTAGTCGATAGTTTTCCAATCCGTTACATCGTTGGGAGAGGTATTCCAGCAAGCCGACAACCACAATTACGGCCGCTTGTTCTTGAAACAGTCGACAAGAAATTTCCAAAAACAAGGCAATCTCGATTTACTTCTGCGATAGAAGTAGGTCCTGAATTATCAGAAGAGTTACGAAATCAAAGGAAAAAAATCAATCGATTACTGGCCATATTCTTGCCAATCGCAACATTCCTTGGATGGCTGGAAATGCGAACATAGTTCAAAAAAAATACAGCCGATTGACTTAATGCATAGGGTATGCCTAGTTTAATCCATGCGGGAAGCGAGTTTTTTCTGGAAACGGGAACGCTTGGGGGCGATTGAGATAGCCCCTCTACTCGATGTAGCAGAGCGCGTGGAGTTTCTTTCCTACATCAGCAGAGCCCCAAAGGATATTCAGTGTTTGTTCAAGTTTTACCTGAAAGAGGGTGTGCAAATTTCCGATATCGACTCACTTGATTTCTTGGATGTAATCGATGTGATGCATGAGTCCAACAAACCTGAGGAAGGTCATCTCATTATCTGTAGAATCATCCATCCTTTATCGAATCTCAATGCGCGAACAAAGGGAACCTATGCTGTACCTGGATCACGATTGGACGAAAACGGACTTACCTACATCATACAAGGCCCTTCACTGAAACTTAGACTCATGTCTGGAGTTATGCGTTTAATGTCAAAACCTGACCGAACAAGTGCAAGGAATCTGAACCTTATGCCTCAAAATTACGAGTCAATTCTATCTGAAAAGCAGTTAAAACTCGCCAAATTTGCTTACGATAATGGGTATTATGATCTGCCAAAGAGAATCAAAATTACTGAATTATCAGAACAAATGGGTCTAGCAAGAGCAACGGTATCAGAGCATTTAACAAAGATCGAAGGAATTTTGATGGATGATATTTTTTCTTCCATGACCGATGTTCGTCTCAGACCAGAAGATGCTCGCAGCATCGTACTTAGCATGGAAATTGATATGAAAGACACTGAAAGTCTAAGAACAGAAGGTTTCGAATTACTTATTCAAAGGATGAAAGATAATATTGAACTCGAAGTCGAACAGAATCAAGTAGAATTTAACGAGATTGACTCGTCCAAAGCACCCGAAGAGATTCTAAATGAGCTTCGAGAGGATATTGATTAGTCCTCCTTATGTTTTTACGTAACACCATGGTGAGGAACTCATGGAGGGAGTGAGCGAACTTCTCAATCGGATTGAAGACTCAGGGATGATTGTTCCCGTCCATATCCGAGAAGCGATGTGTTCACTCCATCTTGAGCAATTCACATCCTATGATTACGATTGTTTCTTCCATGATCGCCCTGTCGTTTTTATGGAGACAAAAAACGGAGGAGTAAAGACCATTTCTGCTCCACATATGATCGTCACATTACTGCATCAACTTGAACTTACAGAAGGTCAAGAAGTTCTTATCTTGGGCTCAAAGGGAGGATATCTTGCAGCATTGATAGCAACAATTCTTGGCGAAGATGGGCGTGTTCTCTTACTCGATCCATCAGAGGAAATCATTCGCCATACTGCAAAAGCACTCTCAGGTTGGCCAACAATCGATGTCCGGACAATTGAGGCTATTGAGGTGGCTCCAATAGAAACGCCAGGGGATTTGAATCGAATCGTCATAACTGGTGGAATTTCTGAGATTCCAAAGTGGATGGAAGAACGAATTGTTGAAAATGGATTCGTCATTGCTCCGATTGGCGAAGATATAAATCAGGAATTGATGAAAATTGAACGCCAAGGAGATGAACTCTACCCCACGTCGTTGGGACCTGTTTCTTTTGGCCCAGTTGACATTATTGAAAGCGAACCAAAACCGCTCACTGCAGTGGAAATAGTTGACTTAATTGAAACATTGATTGAGACATGTCATGAAATGGAGATGTGCAGTCAAGAAGATTTGCACGCTCTAGCCGAACTTGCGGACCAATTACGTCTCATGGAACATTTAGAACAGGAAGGATTAGAGGAATTCATCATTGAGAATATGCAGCAATTTGTACATTTGTGGCCAATGATCCAATTGATGTTAGCTCCTTCACTTGCTAGACCTGGTGATATCGATGGAAGTGAGGACACCTCTGGACCAACTTTTGATGAATTTAAGCCTTGAGGGATGAGATATGGCTGCATCTGTTCAATCCACAATTGCTAAACTAAAACACAAAGATGTTCGTCAACGAAGAAGGGCAGTTCGTATCTTATTTGATTCAGATATTCACGAAAGCGTAGAAGCGTTTTCTGGTTTTCTTAACGACAAAGACATCTGGTTTCGGAATAAAGCGATTGAAGCCTATCGAAGATGGGCTCCTTCACATGCACCTCACCTCTTGGTTGAACTGGCTAGTGGAAAGAAGATTGATGGTCACAAATGTGTTTCTTCGGTCCTTCAAAATATCCAAGATATGAATCTAGCTGAAGAATTGGCACGCCTTTTACTTGTAAGCGAGGACTCAATCGTGAAAAGAAATGCTTCAATCTACCTTATCGATAATGATTTTTTGAAGAATGATGAAGAGGAACTCTTCTTAAATTCAAAAGACCAAGTGATAAGGTCAGCAATGCTTGCTCTCACAGACGATACCCCTGTTTTACTGGATGCTCTCACAGATTTACATCCTGATGTACGAAAACAGGCAGGAATTCGTATGCTTGAGATGAATCTTAGTGAAAAGGAGTTAACTCTCTTGAACAGAGCGATTTTCAGTGATGCTGCATTATGGAAACTAGCGGTTCCTAAGGCGATTAAAGAAGGTAGTGAGAACATAATTCCTCTCGCTAAAAGTTGTAAAAATTCGCAACGTAGATTCTTTGTAGAAAGCATGAGAGAACACATAGAGGAAGCAGATGATGAGAGGATCAAGACACTCCTAGAAGGTGACTGCACCTCAGTTGTTTCTCGTTGGCTTGTCGGACGCAATGATTCCAAGAGTGATATCTTGAGAGAATTATTACTCTTTGATGAACGTGTAGATAGTATTGACAAGTCAAGGATGTTAGAACGTATATTGCATCGACAAAATGACGAAGTGATTCAAGAGTTAGCACAAAGAATTCTCAGCCAATCTTCTGACGAAGTTGTTCTGAGTGCAGCGCGAAATCTATCAACCGTAACCGATGAACCCACATCATGACAGAGTCAGGTATCACCTTCACAGTCGATGCGACACAACCTTCTCATCAGAGAATAAAGGTTGAAATCCAAATCAAGGCTCCATTCTTGAAGCCAAAACTGAAACTCTCTTTTCCTCGGTGGGTTCCAGGGTCATATTTTCTACGCGAACCTATACAACATGTTACGGCTTTATCGGTAACTAATGAT
>MDSW01184633.1_pt1 | contig 16537 bp, 13 predicted proteins | sample 811171 | NCBI WGS metagenome assembly MDSW01 (sample SAMN05326641, study PRJNA326480) | marine metagenome | isolation source: seawater | place: Atlantic Ocean: North West | collected 2012
CCCATAAAAGGAGGCACAATTATACCAACTCACTTAGATCATCGCATTGGAATGGCTGCTATCGTTCTTGGTTTATCTAGTAAATCTGGAGTAACTATAGACGATATATCACCAATTTCTACTAGTTTCCCAGGTTTTGTTGAGCTTATGCAAAAACTTGGCGCAGACATATACAGCGCCCAAGAATGAGTAAAAAAAATTATTTTGTCATCGCAGTTGATGGTCCTTCTGCTTCAGGAAAAGGAACACTAGGAAAACGACTTGCCGAGTACTTTAGTCTCCGGTATCTAGACACTGGTTCCATATACCGAGCTATATCCCTAAAAATGAAAAACTATGGCTATGACCCTTTAAAAGTTGATTTAGCAGAGAAAATCGCTTTAAATCTCACCAGTAATGATCTAAAAGACCCTGATTTAAGACAAGAAGATATTGGTCTTAAAGCTTCCACAATAGCTGCATATCCGGCTGTTCGTGCTGCTGTTCTAAATTACCAGCGCGAGTTTGCTTACACTTTACCCGGCGCGGTTCTTGATGGTAGAGATATAGGTACAGTTGTATGCCCAGATGCAACAGCAAAAATTTTTTTGGATGCAGCTAGGGAGGTAAGAGCAGCTAGGCGCTTGAATGAGTTGCAACATAAGGGTGTGGAGAGTATAGAAGCGCACGTTTTGTTGGAAATGAAAGAGCGCGATGAACGTGACGAAAAAAGGAGCATAGCTCCACTTAAGTTAGCTGAGGATGCATATTGTATTGATACTAGCCTACTTAATGCAGATGAAGTTTTTGAGAAAGCTGTATGCTTTATTAAAACAAAATATGGTGAAGCAGGATGACATGATGTCAAATTGTGCCAAATTATAAACAAATACACGGGCGGAATTTATAGACTAGGTTTTCTAGTCTTGCCTGTGAAAATATGAAATGAGAATCGAATGAGTGTTGAAAATATCCCATCAATAGAAACAAAAACAAAAGAGAACTTTGCCGAACTACTTAATGAGTTCATGGATAAAGATGGGAAGGTTGAACAAACCGTAGTAAAGGGTACAGTGGTTGCGATTGATAAAGATTCTGCGGTTATAGATGTTGGTTTAAAGGTAGAAGGAAGAGTGCCCCTCAAAGAATTTGCAGCCCCTGGGCAGCCAGCAGAAGTTCTTGTTGGGGATAAAGTAGAGGTATTTATAGAAAGGCTCGAAAATCGCCGAGGCGAAGCGGTTCTTAGCCGAGAGCGTGCCCGCCGAGAAGAAGCTTGGGAAACACTCCAAAAAGCTCATACTGATGGAAAAAGGGTTGATGGAACTATTTTTGGGCGTGTTAAAGGCGGTTTTACAGTGGACCTAGGTGGTGCAGTGGCATTTTTACCAGGTAGTCAGGTCGATATACGACCAGTAAGAGACGTTACTCCCCTTTTAAATGTGGAACAGCCATTTCAAATTTTGAAAATGGATCGCCGTCGTGGAAATATAGTTGTTTCAAGGAGGGCTGTTTTAGAAGATACTCGGGCAGAACAGCGCCAAGAACTCATATCAAACTTGCATGAAGGTCAAGTGCTTGATGGAGTAGTTAAGAATATCACTGACTATGGAGCATTCGTAGACTTGGGCGGCGTAGACGGATTATTACATGTTACTGATGTATCTTGGAGACGTATTAATCATCCAAGTGAAGCCCTTCAGATAGGTCAGACAGTGAAAGTACAGGTAATTCGGTTTAATTCAGAAACCCAGAGAATATCCTTGGGTATGAAACAACTTGAATCTGATCCTTGGAACGGTGTAGGAGAAAAATATCCTTTAGAGTCAAAGTACAAAGGGCGGGTTACAAATATTACAGATTATGGAGCTTTTGTTGAGCTAGAAGCCGGCGTTGAAGGTTTAGTTCATGTATCTGAAATGAGTTGGACTAAGAAAAATGTTCATCCAGGAAAAATAGTTTCTACCAGCCAAGAAGTAGAAGTAATGGTATTAGATTTAGATTCTGATAAGCGGCGTATTAGTCTTGGTTTAAAACAGTGTATGCACAATCCTTGGGAAAGCTTTATTTCTGATAACCCAGAGGGAACAGAAATTGAAGGAGAAATAAAAAATATCACTGAGTTTGGACTATTTGTTGAGTTACCTGGTGAAATTTTTGGTATGGTTCACATGTCTGATATTGACTGGACTACAAACTCTGAAGAGGCTATCCAAAGGTATAAAAAGGGAGATGTAATTAAGGCAAAAGTGATCTCGGTCGATGCTGAAAAAGAGAGAATTGGTCTAGGTATTAAGCAACTAAATGAAGATCCTTTTGAGACTAGCGGGGATAAGAAAGGACAAGTAGCAACTTGTACTGTTACCGCTATACTTGAACATGGAGTTGAAGTTACTGTTTTTGACCATTTATCTGGCTATGTTAGGCGTTCAGATCTTTCACGAGAGCGATCTGAGCAAAGACCCGACCGCTATGCTATAGGAGATAAATTCGACGCAAAAGTTATACAGATGGACCGCTCAAACCGCCGAGTATCACTCTCAGTCAAAGCATTGGAAGTTGAGGAAGAGAAACAGGCAATGGAGGAATTTGGTTCGACTGACTCTGGAGCTAGTCTTGGAGATATTTTGGGAGCTGCACTCCGAGGTAAGCAAGAAGAATCTGAGACAGGAGATAATGAAGAGGAAAAGTAAAAATTCTATATGATTATAAGCTTTTGCTCATAAATATATCTCGAATACATAATGAAGTTTGTTAGGCAGACTTGACGGTATCTTGTCGGTTTGGCACCTTACGTAAAATCAATTTCTAATTAGTAAGGCAACTGCCAACCCACGAATAAATTTTGGGAGGTTTTGATGACAAAATCTGAACTTATTCAGAAACTTTCGGAGCTTTATCCTGATCCAAGGCTCTATCATCGAGACTTTGAGCGTATTGTTAATAAAATTTTTGAAGAAGTAAGTGATGCGCTAGCACGAGGAGAAAGGGTTGAATTGCGAGGTTTTGGGGCGTTTTCTGTTAGAGGTCGTGATGCACGAGTTGGGCGTAATCCAAGGACTGGAGCAGCGGTAAACGTTTCAAAGAAAAATCTTCCTTTTTTTAAGGCAGGTAAGGAGCTGCGGGAGCGTATCAACGCAGATATGCGCCAGGATTGATTGCTTTAAAGTGCTTGGCTATCCCATGCGATTTCTAACCTGGCTAATCGCAATTCCTGTTGCGCTCATTATTATAGTGTTCGCAATTTCAAACAGAACCCCAGCCATAATTGATCTATCACCCTTACCATTTATAATTAATGTTCCCATATGGGCTATAGCTGTAGGTGCAGTCCTATTTGGTATTATAGTAGGAGGTTCTATCAAGTGGATGCTTGATCATCGGCGAAGGGTAGTTTCAATTTCAAGAGCAAGAAAATTACAATCTGCACAAAAACAAATAAATTTGCTGCAGAAAAAAATAGAAATTTTAGAAAAATCAAAATCTGGAACTGGTAAACTTTTTACTAAAGATACCTCCAGCAATATTTCTCAATAGGAAAAACATTGGCTGTATCAGTAAAAATTTGTGGATTAAAATCTAGAAGCTTAGTGGATTTTGCTGTCAATAATGGAGCTTCTTACATTGGTTTTGTTTTTTTTCCGCGTTCTCCTAGAAATATAAGTATATCAGAATATTCAAAGCTTTCTTTTGATATTCCTAAGAAGGTTAAGACAGTAGCTGTTACAGTGAATCCAACTGACAAATTTTTAGAATCTTTATCTAATGCTGCTAAACCAGACTATATACAATTACATGGGAGTGAGACGCCAGAAAGAGCAAAGCAAGTTAAAAACATAACTGGAGCTAGTATTATAAAGGCTGTAAGTGTTGAATTTAATGCTGATGTAGATCTTGGCATAAGTTTTGAAGGTTCAGTAGATAAGATATTATTTGATGCAAAGCCACCTAAGGAAAAAAAACCTTTTTTACCTGGAGGAAACGCTTTGCAGTTTGATTGGAGTATACTAGCCCGGAGAGCAAAACATCTTGAGAAAATAGATTGGATTCTCTCGGGAGGTTTAAATATAGCTAACGTAAGTGATGCAATTAAAGTTACTGGAGCTAAAGTAGTTGATGTATCTTCAGGAGTTGAAAGTTCACCGGGTAATAAACAGGCGAGTAAAATTAAAGATTTTATTAATGTTACAAATTCTTTAAGGGTCGGAAATTAGATGAAGGAACTTAAATCAAACTGGGCTGGCCCTGATGATAACGGAAGATTCGGAATTTTTGGTGGTCGTTATGTTGCTGAAACGCTTATGCCATTAATCCTTGACTTGGAAAAAGCCTATAAGCAAGCAACAAATGATATTAGCTTTCAAGCTGAATTAGACAGCTGGTTAAAACACTATGTTGGTCGACCTAGCCCTTTATATCATGCTGGCATGCTTTCTAAATATTTGGGTGGTGCAAAGATTTACTTCAAAAGGGATGAGCTAAATCATACCGGGGCCCACAAAATCAATAATTGTATGGGACAAATCTTAGTAGCGCAACGAATGGGTAAAAAAAGAATTATTGCTGAAACAGGTGCAGGTCAGCATGGTGTAGCAACAGCAACTGTTTGTGCAAGATTTGGTTTGCCTTGTACTATCTATATGGGAGCTACTGATATAGAACGTCAAAAACCAAATGTTTTTCGAATGAAGTTACTAGGTGCGGAGGTAAAACCTGTAGAGTCTGGGTCAGCTACTTTGAAGGATGCAATGAATGAAGCACTTAGGGATTGGGTAACAAATGTTGAAACCACCTACTATCTAATTGGAACTGCAGCTGGACCACACCCATATCCTGCAATGGTGCGTGATTTCCAGTCTATAATAGGAAGAGAAACTAAACAGCAAGTTGTAGAAGCTGAAGGACGCCTGCCAGATTCGTTAGTCGCTTGTATCGGTGGTGGCTCTAATGCAATAGGTTTATTCCATCCATTTTTAGATGATCAAGATGTAAAATTAATTGGTGTTGAGGCAGCTGGAGAGGGTGTTGAGAGTGAAAAGCATGCTGCATCTTTGTCAGCTGGTAGCCCAGGCATTCTTCATGGAAATAGAACCTATCTTTTACAGGATAAAGATGGTCAGATTAAGGATGCTCATTCCATCTCAGCAGGGCTAGACTACCCGGGGATAGGCCCAGAGCACTCTTGGCTAAAAGACATAGGTCGTGTTGAATATTCGTCAGTTACAGATAGTCAAGCACTAGAAGCATTTAAACTTTGTTCCCGAATTGAAGGTATAATCCCAGCGCTTGAACCTGCACACGCACTAGCTTACGTTATGGAAATAGCGCCTAAGCTAAAACCTAATCATATACTAGTTTTAAATATGTGTGGTCGCGGTGATAAAGATATATTTACAGTTGCTGAAGCACTCGGAGTAGCTCTTTGATAGATAGAATTGAAAAACGTTTCTTAAAACTAAAGTCAGAAAACAGGGCTGGTTTAGTAACTTTTACTATGATGGGTGATCCAGATATTGAAAATTCATTTGATATTTTGCGAGGTCTGCCAAATGCTGGGGCTGATATAATTGAAATAGGGACTCCATTTACAGACCCAATGGCAGATGGTTCAATAATACAAGCTGCAGGGCAGCGCGCATTGAAGGCTGGGATTACATTAAAGAAAACACTTGAATTAGTTCATCGATTTAGAAGGGACGACAAGGATACCCCAATAATTCTAATGGGATATTTTAATCCAATATATGTCTACGGGGTTGATAAATTTATTGCAGATTCCAAGTCTGTTGGTTTAGATGGCATTATTATTGTTGATTTACCAAGCGAGGAAGACGCAGAGCTATGTTTGCCTGCAATATCAAATGGACTTGCATTTATACGTTTAGTTGCCCCTACCACTAATGAAACCCGTCTACCATTAGTTTTAAAAAATTCTTCAGGATTTATTTATTATATTTCAATAACAGGAATCACAGGTTCTGGAGGAGCCACAAGTATTAAGATTTCAGAGTCTCTAAATAAAATAAGAAAATATACTGCTTTGCCAATATGTGTAGGGTTTGGTGTTAAGACACCGAAGCAAGCATCAGAGGTAGCAGAGTTTGCAGATGGAGTTGTTGTAGGGTCAGCGTTAATTGATTGTATTGCTAGATCACTCAATCAAAATACAGGAAACAATCAGGAAAGTATTAAATATGTCCATAAATTAGTAGCAGACTTGGCGACGGGTATTCGTAATTCACGACGTAAGGAAGTCACTTTATGAGCTGGCTAGATAAATTTTCTAGAAAGAAGGTAAGTGGTCTTTTTCGAAAGTCAGATATTCCAGAAGACTTATGGGAAAAATGTACAAATTGTGGGCAAATGATTTTTCACCGTGATTTATCATTGAACATGCGGGTATGCACTCATTGTGGATTTCACATGCAACTACCCCCTGTAGAGCGCTTCATAAGCCTATTTGATGATACCGGTTATACATCAATAGAGCTGGAAGAAGTACCCACAGACCCTCTAAAGTTTAGAGATCGAAAGCGTTATACAGATAGACTTAAAGAAGCTCGTAGTTCAGAAAGTAAAAAGTCAGATGCTTTAGATGTTGCTTACGGTAAGCTTGGTGGTCACGAAGTAGTAATAGCAGCTTTTGACTTTTCATTTCTTGGTGGTTCGATGGGAATGGCCGTAGGGGATGGACTAATGAGCGCAGCAAAAATAGCAATATCTAAAAAATCACCCTTAATAGTAATTCCATCTTCTGGTGGTGCTCGAATGCAAGAAGGTACATTATCTCTCATGCAAATGGCGCGTACCACAGTTGCAGTTAGTGATATAAAAGCAGCTGGTTTGCCTTATATTGTAGTATTTTCTAATCCTACGACTGGTGGAGTAACAGCATCTTTTGCCATGCTTGGAGATATTGCAATTGCTGAGCCAGGCGCGGTTATAGGATTTGCAGGCCAACGAGTAATTGAAGAAACAATCAGACAGAAGTTGCCCGATGGTTTTCAGCGCTCAGAGTATCTTCTAGATCATGGTATGGTAGATATGGTGGTTTCACGTAAGGAGTTACGCGAAACACTTATTCGAGTAATTAGTATTCTTATGCATAGACCAATACATGGAAATATTTTAAACCCAAGCATTAAATCGTCTGATACTGCAAGTTCTATTAATACTATATAGTAAAATAGATATATTAAACTAGCTTATGAGTAAGAGAAAAACCCAGACAATTCTATCTCGATTAATGGAGTTACATCCAAAAACAATAGATTTAAGTTTAGGACGTGTTGAGCGATTGCTGGGGTTATTGGGTAACCCAGAAAAAAAATTACCACCTATTGTGCATGTAGCAGGAACTAACGGAAAAGGTAGCGTTATCGCAATGCTGAACGCTATTTTACGCTGTAGCGGATATGATATTCACACTTACACATCACCTCATTTAATAAACTTTAATGAACGAATTACCTTATGCGGTCATCTTATAAAAGACGAGATAATTCAAAGTATATTAAATGAATGTGAGCAAGTTAATGATGGTGCCCCCATCACTTTTTTTGAGATTACAACTGCAGCGGCATTCGTTGCTTTTAATAGGGTTAAGGCAGATATATTGCTCCTTGAGGTAGGGTTAGGAGGACGGCTAGACGCAACAAATGTGGTCTCTCCACTTATCTCAGCTATTACAAGTGTATCAATAGATCACCAACAATTTTTAGGGGATACAATCACTGAAATAGCAAGAGAAAAAGCAGGTATATTAAAGACTAAGACCCCAGCAATTATAGGTATACAAACTCAAGAAAGTCTTAAAGTAATTGAGGAGCGCGCAAAGAAAATTAACGTACCGATTTATCGTGGGAACTATGAATGGGAAATTAAGCCAACTAAAAATGGGATGATATTCCATGATGAAACATCAAGTTTACATTTACCAAGACCTATACTTCTGGGGGACCACCAAATTGATAATGCAGGTATTGCAGTTGCTACAGCAAAACATTTATCAAAGGATAAATTTAAAAAAATTAACTCTCGAAGTATTATTGAGGGGATAAAAACTACAGTTTGGGCTGGAAGGATGCAGCAGGTTACTTGGCCTGGTTTGGCTAGTGAGTGGCAACTTTGGCTTGATGGCGGTCATAATAGTGGGGCAAGCAAAGCTATATGTTCTTATATAGAATCTTGGGGCAATTCACCGCTACACATAATAATTGGTATGATTGAGACAAAAAATGTTAAAGATTTTATAATCCCCATTGCAAAAAATTCAATGAGCATTACCACATTAGCTATTCCAGGGCAGCCAGCTAGCGTTGATCCAAGTATAATGCTTTCATATCTTAATTCGATAGACATAGATAAACGCCAAGCTGTAGATATAAAGTCTGCAATATCCCAAATTCATGCAGATTTTAAAAATTCCCCCGGTCGCATTTTAGTTTGTGGATCCCTATACCTAGTTGGTGAAGTTCTTAAAATAGTTAAATATTAAGCTTAATTCAAAAATATGAGCTACCTTATTATGTAGAGCTTTCAATCCATTCTTTTAATTTAGATTTTGGCAATGCCCCAACTTTCATAGATGCTAATTCACCTTGATTAAAAATTAATAGTGTTGGTATTGACCGAACTCCATACTTAGCTGGTGTAGATGGGTTTGAGTCTACATCAACTTTGACTATAGAAACCTTAGAACCCATTTCTTCAGAAAGTTCTTCGAGTGCGGGACCTATTTGACGACAGGGACCACACCATTCCGCCCAAAAATCTACTAATACTGGTCCATTTGCCTTAATAACTTTTTCATCAAAATCTTTATCTGTTACATGCACAATTGCCATAATAAACTCCTAATTCTATTTGATAAACTTATGTTTGGTACAACTGACCGTCAAGGTGCATAACGAGACAAAATTTTGGAGCTCAACCAAACTATATTTGAATTTGTGATAAATAGGATACCACATTTAACAGAGTATTTAGGAAGAGCAAGATTTAAAGCGCTTTTATATGCGGCCATTTGAGTCAAATAATTTTTTGATACATCTTTTTCACTTGTTGGTGGATTTTGATCAGTTTTATAATCCAAGATTGTACAAACGTTATTATTTATTATTACTCTATCTACTTTACCTAATAGGTATTTATTGCCAATCCATGCGCCAACTTTTACTTCTGATGCGGTTTCAGGTCCGAAATAATCCCTATAATCTGAGTTATTTAAAATAGATAATACTGATTTAATAATGGTTTTTTTCTCAATAGAGCTGATTTTTGGTGACGTTATTTGTAGCCAATTAGTTGCAATTTCTTGGCGTTTATCAAAAGGTTTGTTGGGCAGAAACTCTAATAATCTATGAATAATCTGACCTCTAATAAGGGCTTTATTTGATGTTTTTTTTAAAGGACTATGATCTTTTGGATATCCATAACTTATACTTGAAGGATTAATTAACTCTTCTGATAAAGGAATTTTAGGAATTGTATTTAATTCAGATGAATTTAATTCGTATTTTTTATATTTTTTTACGTCAAAACTATTTTCTGAAAATAAAGGGCCTGTTTGTTGGCATTCAAAACGTTTAAAGTTTTCCCCTGTTGATGACCCAATTTGATTTTCAAGCGATTCAAACCCTTTAGCTATAAGGTCATACCAACATCCTGGTATAACCTCTTTTGTATTCTGTGTACCACAAACATATAGCCTGTCTTCTGCACGTGTCATAGCCACATACAGCAGTCGGCGATATTCTTCTTCTTGCTTTGTAGCATCTTCAGATCTTAATGACCGGGTAGCTTTTGTATCATTTGATTTTGATCCAGCCCATATTGGAATTTCAGATTTGTCTTGTGATTTTAACCATAGCAGTCTCGGTCGATGAGTTGGCTTTGCAGTTGCATCTGCAAGAAAGACTATTGGTGACTCTAGCCCTTTGGCACTATGAACTGTTAATATCCTTACTTTTTCAGAGTTTAATTCCATATCTCTTTTTATTTCATTTTTTCCGTTTCTAACCCAATGTAAGAACGCTTGTAATGATGGCGGGTTATTACTTTGAAAATCCTGTGCTAAATTTAAAAATTCACAAAGAGAATCCTCAATTTCATCACCAAGTCTTCTAATAAGTCTTGATCTTCCATCTTGAAGCATCAACAAGTCAGAAAAAAATTCATATGGTAAGAGCTCATTAGCTTTAATTTGTAAGTTTTTAAGATAATTACGGGCTTGATAAAGTGCCTCATTTTGTTCGGCTTGAGAGCAAAGGCTATCCCATAGGCTTTCAGAACCTCTATCATGAGCTAGTTCATAAAGTTCATCTTCAGTAATGCCTATAAGTGGGCTCTTGAGTAGAGCTGCTAAATTTAGATCATCGTTTGGAAACAATGTGAAATCAGCTGCTGCCATTAAATCCATGATTGCTAGTTGATCAGTAAGAATCATTCGATCGACACCAGCTACTGGAATACCTTTAGATTTTAATGATTTAATAAGATAATCAACTAAGATACTTCGTTTTTGGACTAAAATAATTATATCGCTGGGCTTAATTCGTCTGTTACGGGAAATTAACCAAGCTCCATTTTCTCTAGAGTCAGAACTATTTACCCAAATAGAAATTTGTGAAGAAATTTTTAAAGCTAACCTTGATATTGAGTTGTCAGTAGATAATTGTTTTATTGGGGGTGACCATCCCAAATTTTTATCCTCTTCCTTTTTTAGTCTTTCAGTATTCCAAATTTCTACGAGCCCTGAATCCCCTTCTCTGACGGTTTTATGTCCAATCTTATCATAATTATTAGTCACTCCTTTAAGTGTACTGGGATGATTAAAGGTAGCATCAACCAATTTGAGTATTGGAATAGTAGAACGATAAGATTTAGCTAAGGGTATCTCGGTCCATTTAAATTTTGTTGAAATGGCGCGTTTTCTAAAGTGCTTACGTGTTGACTCCATTATATGGGGATCAGCTCCTTGAAAGCTAAATATAGATTGTTTCTCATCCCCGACTATAAAAATTGTCTTTTTTCGGTTACCATCATTTGAGTTATCAAAAAACTCACTGCATAGGCTGGAAATAATATCCCACTGAATTTGGCTTACATCCTGTGCTTCATCAACTAATATATGATCTAGTCCACCATCTAGTTTGAACAAAACCCACAATGCTAATTCAGGATTGGTAAGAAGCTTGTTGGCTAAGTTAATTTGATCATCATAGTCTAATATTCCAGACCGTGCTTTTTCAAAATCATAATCTTCAATTAAATGGAAACTTAGATAGATTAATGATTTTGTACGTTCAAAAATTTTTATAGATCTAGTTTTCTCTAAAAAAACCTTCACCCGTTGCCGCTCAGTATTAAAAATTTCTAACAGATCAGGGTTTAGAGAAATAAGTTTTTTCCCCGGAAGGTGAGCAAGAATACCTCCCGACTTATTGAAAAAACTTTCTACATATTTCTGTGTTGTTTGGGCGCGAATTTCTTGTCTGGAGTTTAGCCATAATAATGTGTTATCACCCCACTTTTTTTCAGTCTTAGTACCTGTGGAGCATAGTTTTGCAATGTAGGAAACTTTTTTCCAATCAAAAAAACTTTTGTTTGAAAAGTTGTTTGTAAGACTTTGATATGATTCAGAATCTGATATTTCTAATTTACTAGCTACAGAATTAATCATTCCAGATACGTTACTAAAAAGATGAAAACAATTTTGTAATCTTTTGCGTTCAGTTATGACTTCACTTACAAGTTTTTCAAATTCATATTCGGAAATAATAGCACTTATATAAGCTAGAGCATTACTAAGATTAATATCATCACCTCTTCGAGCTTTTGTAAATATTCTAGACCTAACAGAATACAATAACTCAGATTGTAATTTTTCATCGGCAATTCGAAATTGTGGAGGGACTCCTGATTCTATAGGGAAACGACGTAAAATAGATTGGCAAAATCCATGAAGTGTTTCAGTTTTGATTCCTTCCGATGATTCTGTTACTAAAGCAAATAAACTTTTTGCACGAATTAAAACTTTTTTGTCTGGTCTTTGACTTGTAAGTGATTCCACAGAATCTGATAACAGCGTATTAGACATAGTTTCCCATTTGCTTAACTGACTATTTAGTCGAATAGACATCTCAGCTGCTGCTGCTCGAGTAAATGTTAAGCAAAGTATACGCTCAGGTTCAGTTCCAGATAAAAGAAGCCGTAAAATTCTATTAACTAGGACCCGTGTTTTTCCAGTACCTGCTGAAGCTGAGACCCATACAGAAGATTTTGGATTGGCCGCTCGTATTTGATTTTTACTCATTTGTTTTCTTCATCTGAGATTTTAAATGCCCATTCTTTCACTCGAGCTAAATGAGCATAATCATTCCAAGCAGGACCCCAGCTTGGTCGAGGCTCTACTAAATATGGTGTCTCTTCCTTATCAAAAAGGTCTATAAGTATTTCTAAGCGATGTAGCTCTTGGGCTATCTGTTCAGGTATATTTAAATTTATTTTTTTGATTTCACCTGCAGGATCGCCCCCTGTCAGATGCCAATACTCCATTTCTTCCACAGTTGTAGCAGGAATATTATCAAATCCGCCAGACTCTGCTATTGCCGCTTCAAGTGCTAGTTGTGGTGCTTTTCCTTCTTCTATATCTTTTTTACTAGGTATTTTCCCTGTTTTATAATCTAAAATATTTAGCCCGCCGTCAGATAGCTTGTCGATACGATCAGCCTTTGCAGTTAAGCGGAAATTACCACCTGGTCGTTTAAGTTCTATAAAGCCAAAAAGTTCAGTACCTATAGGGTTTACTCTTGATCGTCTATCAAGTTCATTTTTGATAAACCATTCGGCGATTCTCTCAAATCTAGGCCACCATAATCCTAATGTTGCAGATTCAACATTTTTAGATTTCCAAGCTTTTTTGCCTATCATTATCAAATATTGGTATGCATCTTCAGGAAATTTATGAATTGTATTTTTTGAAAACTCATCCAAAATTTCATGAATTATACTACCCTTATCAACACTATTAATGACTGGTTCAAGAGGTTCAATAGGATGAAGATTGAGAATATGGCGGGCATATATGCTATAGGGATCTTTTATCCAGCGTTCAATTTGAGTGACTGAAAGTTTCCTAGGTCTAGACTTTAATGAAGGGCGAGGTGCTGGTGGTTTTGCTGGGCATATAATACCTTTAATTTTTTGAGTATTTTTATAAAGATTTTTCCAGTATTCCCCTTTTGAATATGGCATAGGGATTTGAGATTCTGTCTCAAGTACATTTTTTAGACGTAGAAACCAACGAGAAGGTACAGTTAAACCCTCTTGATTCCTTCTCGCACGTGTGATCATCACTTCTTCAGAAGATGCTGCTTGTACAAAGTCATGGGCTGATAGACCAATTCTTTTTTCAGCAGGGGGTAATCCAAAAGCTTCTCTAATTGGACGATTCATCCAGGGGTCATTTGAAGGTTTAGGTGGCCATATACCTTCATTTAGACCAGCTAATATTGTAACATCAGCTCTTTGTAATCTTGCTTCTAGCGGGCTCCAAATAAATATATTTGGGTGGGTTTCTTTTTTTTCTCTAATAACAATTTTTTCCATTAGAGAGTCAATTATTGCAATATAGTCAGAAATAGATACTTTTCCAACTGGCTTACTATTCTCAATTAGTTCTTCTAAAAATAGGAAAAGTTCATGACCATTTGTGCCACTAAATAACCTATTTGCTCCCGTTGAATTGTTCGTGCTAGCTATCCATTCTGTTACTTTAATGTGCATATATAGGACGTTTAAGAATTGTCCATTATCACTTGTGAAACAGCCATGAGACTTTCTTAACATATTAAAAAGTGAGTTGATCCAAGAATCTATGTCATTATCCAGAAATAGGTTTTGTTCTATATCTTCTAGACCGAGTAGTCCTGCGGCAGGTCTAAGACCGCGTAAAAATTTAAATTCGAACTCTTGAGAATAATCTTTGAATTTTTCAGAGCTTATACCGCCAGATGACAAGGGGTGTTTTAAAACTGCCAGAAGATCTACGGGTGATAATTCTTTTTTAAACAAACGAGAAGTTAGTTGGAACAAAGAACCCTCAGTAGTTTGGTTTATGGCTATACCCGCAGAGTCATTTACAATTATTTGCCATTTTTTTAGTTCAATAGCTACACGTTGGGCGAGTCGTCGGTCTGCTGTAATTAAAGCAATTGTTTTATAATTATTAGAAACTTTAGTTGTAACTATATCTTTGTATTTAGGGAAACCTTCTAATGCTAACCGCATTTTTAATGCAATTATTCCAGATTCTTCATATATATCATCACATTCAATTAAGGTAAGGTTTGTCGTCGCTTCATTATTTAATGGATTTTTATTATTAAGAACAATTTCTGAACTACTAGGCAGCAGAGCAGTGCTCAATACTTTTGACCTAGCTTTATTTTGTTTAAAATCTAATGATCCTGGCCAAAACTCAATTTTATCGCGCTTTATACAAAGTTTTTCAATAAGTGTTTTTAAGGCAAATTGTGGGTGTGTTGGTCCAACATTTTTCCATGAATTTGAATTTAGATTATTATCGAGACCTGGAAGAACTACGACACCATTTGGTAAAAAAGAAATTGTATTCATAAGTTTTGCTACTGCAGGTACTGTACCTGTAGAGCCAGCCATAATTATTGGATAGGTTGGTGGCTTTTCTTCCCATAATTTAGTGAAATATTGGAGAGCTAAATTTCGTCTTTTAACTGAATCTATAAAGCCTTCTTCAGATAAAATCTTTGGCCATGCTTTGGTAACAATATCTAAAAATTTAACAATTTCTCTCCAATGGTGCGCATACTCATCTGGCGCTAAATTAATTAGGGATGAAAATTCAAGTCCTTCTATCTCAGCGCTATCAATTAATTTTGCTAATTCGTTCGCAAGGCGCATTATGTTTTCCATTGTCCAAGATCTATTCAGCTGACCTTTAGCCTTTTGGTTAGTTATACTCCAGGTGCGAATTAGTTGAGCCAAAAGTAGTTGTCGGCGAATATTAGAAATAGAAGGGGGTAAGGCTACTTGTTTTATAATTTCTATGTCTCGAAGGTTTTGATCCTCGTCATCTATGTCCCCAATTGGTATAATTTGAGGTAATAATAAACCAGACTTCTTGTTAAATCTGATCAGAGTTTGCTCCATTGTTTCGCAAGCTCTTCTTGTAGGCAAAAAGATCACGGCCTTGGTTAGCCAAAAAGGATCTTTATCATCTATATTAAAAATTTTCCCAGAATAAATACCAGTAACTAGAGCCTCGATGAATGATACAGAGGAGGGCATATTATATATAGTTTGCCCACTAGTTTTTGTGGTCATCTACATTCCTAATCAGATATGTTGTTTTCTGCTAACTTAAGTCCGGCTGGTGTTCCAACATGATACCATATTTCATCACACTTCATTGCAAAAAGACGTTGACGTGAAATAGCTTCGTCATAATGCGTGTTTAATGAGTAGGGACCATTAGGTGCATTATTAAACAGGCTAGGTGATAAAATTTGCACACCAGTAAATACCAGAGGTGCCTCTTGTTTGTTTTTAGTCCAACGTTGAACTTTTCCTACAATCTTATTGTTCCGGTCTAAAAGGTTGTTTTCTCTATTAATTTTATCTATTAGTGCAAAATCACCTAAACCACTGTATCCCCTAACTGAATTTAAGGGGCAAACCAGAAGAAGTGCATCCATTGAAGTGCTATCCCAAGCGCGAGCTAAATGGGAAAGTGGGTTAAATGAAGTGCGTCCAAAAATACTATCGCTATTCATTACAAAGAAGGGGTTATATCCTAACTCAGTTAAAGCGTTTCTTACGCCTCCACCTGTCTCTAGACGTTTTATTTCATAGATAGTTTTGATATTTAGAGGTATCAATTTGTTGGATCTAGATGATATTAAAGTTTTTATATGCGGTGTTTGCAGATAGCTATTAATTAAGTCTGCTTTATAGTGAGTATTAACTATTAATTGATTTATACCAAAGCCGATAGCATTAGAAATTGAATATTCAATTAATTCTCTACCTGCAACTTTAATTAACGGTTTTGGAACTAATTTATTTGCACTTCTAATTCTATTTCCTAACCCAGCCGCTAAAATCATTGCTGAGGTTATTTGATGGTGTTTCTTCATTATTGTTCAACCAGAGCTAATCTTGAAGATGGAACAAATTCTAATAGCCATTGGCGTAGGTCATAAAGTTTAGGGTGGCTAACATGTTCATAAACATGCTCCCAAACATGAGGTATATATTTTTGATAATGTGGTTTGTCACAAATTAAAGCTAATCTTGTAAAGACACCTATAATACGAAAGGCTCTTTGTGCACCGAGTGCAGCATAAGAGACACTAAAAGTTAAAGGGTCAATATGGGGGTTAGCTTTTAGATGCTGATTAATAATTTTTTTAGTTAAAGCCTTACTTAATTGTAATCTAGCATCACACAGTAGAGACATTATATCATATGTTGAAGGAGCACTAATCGCATCCTGAAAATCCAATAATCCTATTTTTTC
>MDSW01027941.1_pt1 | contig 16536 bp, 12 predicted proteins | sample 811171 | NCBI WGS metagenome assembly MDSW01 (sample SAMN05326641, study PRJNA326480) | marine metagenome | isolation source: seawater | place: Atlantic Ocean: North West | collected 2012
GGCACTAAATGGAACTTTCTTCCTTTTAAGCCGGGGTTAGTTGGCGGGCACTGCATAGGAGTTGATCCCTACTACCTTACTCATAAAGCTCAAGAGCTTGGCTATCATCCAGAAATAATATTAGCAGGGCGGAGACTAAATGATGGCATGAGTAAATTTATAGTAGGTGAATTTATTAAAAAATTAGCAAATAAGTGTATAAAAATAAATAAAGCAAATATTCTTATTCTTGGTTTAGCCTTTAAAGAAAATTGCCCGGATATCAGAAATACAAAAATTATTGATGTTGTTGATGAATTAAAGAGTTTCAATTGCAATGTTGAAATTTATGATCCTTGGGTTGACTCTAAGGAAGTAATGAAGAGTTTTGATATCAGCCCTGTCCAGTACCTAAAAAAGAAATCATATGATGGCGTAATTATTGCTGTAGCGCACAAAGAATTTTTAAAAATGGGCATAAATAATATTAAAAGTTTATGTAAGCCATCAAATGTTATTTATGACTTAAAACATATTTTTGATAAGAGTGAAGTAGACTTAAGGCTATAGATACAGTGTCAAAATACTTAAAAATAAAAAAAAACTTACTTTTAGAACCGAAAAAGTGGTTGATTACAGGCGTAGCTGGATTTATTGGTAGCAACCTTCTACAGGAGCTTTTAGAGCTCAATCAATGGGTTGTTGGCGCTGATAACTTTTCTACTGGTATGGAAAAAAATCTTGAAGATGTAAAGAAACAGGTAACTAAAAAGCAATGGAGTAGATTTAATTTTTATAAGGGGGATATTTCTAAAAAAAGCTTTTGTAAATTAATATGTAAAGATATAGATTATGTCCTTCATCAAGCTGCATTAGGCTCTGTACCAAGAAGTTTAAAGGATCCTCTTAAAACAAATAACAGTAATGTTACTGGATTCCTCTCTATGCTAGTTGCAGCAAGAGATTCAAACGTTAAAAATTTTGTGTATGCAGCAAGCAGCTCTACCTATGGCGATCATAAGGCTTTACCTAAAAAAGAAGATCGGATTGGTAAGCCATTAAGCCCATATGCCATAACAAAATATGTAAATGAGTTATACGCTGAGATTTTTTTCAAGTCGTATCAATTTAATTCAATTGGCCTAAGGTATTTTAATGTATTTGGTAAAAGGCAGTCTCCCAATGGAGCTTATGCCGCAGTAATTCCTAGATGGTTATATGCCATAACTAATAATAAAAATGTTTATATAAATGGGGACGGCACCACCAGCAGAGATTTTTGTTATGTTGAGAACGCTGTACAAGCAAATATTCTTGCGGCAACATCAAATAATGCCGACGTTCTAAATCAAATTTATAATATTGCTGTTGGCGATAGAACATCTTTAAATGATCTTCATCAAATTATTACTAAAGAGATAAAAAAATGTCGAGATATAAGAGATCTCAATCCTGTATATAGAGATTTCAGAGATGGTGACGTTTTGCACTCACAGGCAGATATTTCAAAAGCACAAAAATTATTGGGGTATCGCCCCACTCATAATATTCGAAGCGGAATTCAATCATCTATTTCTTGGTATTTGAAACACAATCAATAATGCGCTTTATTAAATTGCATATCAAATAAAAATGAATCTTCAATGGTAAATGACCTATGTGCGGATTAGCTGGCTTCTATCCCTCTCAGAGCTCAACTCATGAAGCATCATCATACTTGATGCAAGCTATGGTTGATAAATTAAATCATAGAGGTCCAGATGATCTAGGCATATGGATTGATTCAAATCAGAGAATTGCGCTTGGCCATAGGAGATTGTCAATACTTGATATTTCTAGTGCGGGACATCAACCAATGTCTTCAGCAAATGGAAGATTTGTTTTAACTTATAACGGGGAAATTTATAACCATCTTGAACTGAGGACCGAGATCGAAAAGGATAACCATTCGATTAAATGGATTGGTAATTCTGATACAGAGACTTTATTATCTGCTTTTGAGACTTGGGGCATAGAAAAAACTTTACCAAAACTAAGAGGTATGTTCGCAATTGCGCTCTGGGATACAAAATTAAAAAAGCTTAGCTTAGTAAGGGATAGGTTTGGAGAAAAACCACTCTATTATGGCTGGATAAAATCTGGTGAAAAAACATTTTTTTCATTTGCATCCGAATTAAAGGCGCTTTCATGCATTCCTGAATTTAAAAATAGTGTTTCAAAGCAAGCCTTGAAAGAATATTTTAAATATATGTATGTTCCATGTCCATTAAGCATTTACGATCATATTTTTAAATTAGAGGCTGGTTGCATTCTTCAAATTGATGGAGATGCTCCTTGCAATCCGCCAATCTCATCGCTTCATTCATCCTCAAAACAAATGGTACATTATGATTCCTTATCTCTTTATCGATGGTACGATTTAAAAACTGTTGTTGAGGAAGAGTCAGAGCCATTTCAGGATGAGCTTGAAGCAACGAATGCAATAGAGTCAGAGTTAAAGAATGTAATAAATCTACAGAGTATTTCAGATGTTCCACTAGGAGCTTTTTTATCTGGCGGTGTAGATTCTTCAACTATCGTTTCACTAATGCAGCAAGAAAATAACCAACCTGTAAAGACTTTTACAATTGGTTTTGAAGATCCAAATTATGATGAGTCAAAGTTTGCTAGGGAGGTCGCTAATCATCTTGGAACAGATCATTCTGAGTTAACAGTAACTGCAAATGATGCTCTTTCAATTATCCCCAGTCTTCCAGATTTATATGATGAGCCTTTTGCAGATTCTTCGCAGATTCCAACTTATTTTGTGTGTAAGTCAGCAAAGCAAGATGTTACTGTTGCTCTTTCTGGCGATGCCGGAGACGAGTTATTTGGAGGATATAATAGGCATATTACAGCTCCATTACTATGGAATAAAATTAACTGGCTACCTTTTATAGCGAGAAAAGCTCTTGGCTCTTCATTGCTAAAGATCCCTCCATCTATTTGGGACAGTACAAATTATATGGCTAGTAAATTCATGAATTCTCCTTTCAATCAATTGGGGGATAAAGTCCATAAAACCTCTATAAGGCTGAAAAATGTTCAATCAATAGATGATTTGTATTTAAGCTTAATTGTCGAGCCTGAAGTTGAGTTATTAGTTAAGCATGATGCAGAAGAATCCAACTTATTTATAAATGATCAATTGCCTGATATAAATATGAGCGATCCTTCCTCACGTATGATGTATCGAGACATGCTAACTTATCTCACTGATGACATCTTATGTAAAGTTGACAGAGCTGCAATGAGCGTTAGCTTGGAAACTAGAGTCCCTTTTCTAGATCATAAAATTGTAGAGCTTGCTTGGAAGACACCAATTGAAATGAAGATCAAAGGAACAACAGGAAAATGCCTTCTAAGAAATATACTTTATAAATCAGTTCCGAAAAAATTAATAGAAAGACCTAAAGCAGGTTTTAGCATTCCCCTGTCTGATTGGTTAAGGGGACCATTGCGAGATTGGGCAGAGGCCTTATTAGAGCCTACTAGAATCGAATCTGAGGGATATTTACAAAAAGACTATATTCAAAGAATTTGGAACGAACATCTAACCTTTAAAAGAAACTGGACCAATAAACTTTGGAGTATTTTAATGTTTCAAAGTTGGCTAGAAAATTCAAAAAAATAAAAGAATGACGAGTACACATTTTCATCTACGGAATACTATAATAATATAAGTCAAAATAATGTAATTAGCATGGATATAAATATAAAAAACATAAAACAAATAGCCGTAGAGTATTCAGCTAACTTTAAGAAGTTTATTTTAGAGTATTGTCTTACTAAAACTGTATTAGTAATGGCACTATTTTCATTTATATTTTCAACTGTGGTTTTATTTAATTCTACTCCTGTTTTTCATATTACTTCTGTTGTCTTGCCTGTTGATCAACAACCTCAAAATAATTCATCTTCTTCTCAATTTGCACAACTCTTTAATTTTGCTGCTTCTTCGGAGTATGCACAGTATGATATAAAATTTACTTCATCTGTTAGGTCTGTAGATACCGCAATAATGCTATGGGATAAATGGGGTCTTCAAATCTTTAATTCTGATCCAAGCAATAAAGACTCTAACAAAATTGTGCAAGAGCATAAATTATTGGATAGATTGATGAGCTGGATTGGTGGCTACGAGCTTCCTATGTATTTTACTTATCATGATTTGCAAACTTACATTCGTAATACTGTAAAAATAAATATTGATTTATATGGATATGAAGTCATGGTTCATATGTATTCTTCAAACACAGATTTTGCAATTAATTTCTTGGATGATGTTATAAGAACAGGCGATTTAGTGGCTAAAAATTTTGAGATTAAAAAATCTAGAGCAAATATTTCAGCATTAACAAGAGACTTAGCAACATTGAAAAATTCTTCTATGACCAGCGCTTTTTCGGAGAGAATTAATTCTGAATATTACAAAATAGCTACATTGGATAATGATCTCCCTTATTTTTATTCTGTGCTAGATGCTCCAAGATCTTCTCCATATCCAATAAGTCCAAATATGTTATTCATCTTATTATCAAATTTGATTATATTTAGTTTTCTAGGAATGTTTATTGAATTCTTTCAGAAGAATAAAGATGATTTATGGTAAATGATTATTCGAGCTTCTATAATTATGGCGACTCATTTCATTTTTACATTTACGAGCTAGCAAATTTTTCCTTCCTTGGATTTTGTATACTTTTAGCCTATCAGCTAAAATGGATTTCTCCTCTATCATTGTGGGTTTGGATGTTTCTTTCCTTTACTCCGCTTTTAGCTAATTACTTCCTTTTTTCACCATACTTATTCGGTGATCAATTTGCATATTTTGATGAGCTTACGGCTCTTAAGGCAACTGGAGAGTCTGTTGATTATGTTGCATTGACAGAAAAGATGAGAGGTACAATTTCAGAAATTACTATCACAGGAAAGATTCTTGGCTTAGTTCCTCTTCCAACATTTATGACAGTTACCTCAGTTGGTTTTGCAAATAAATTCTTTTCATTTATTTTGTTTCTCTGGCTTTTACGTTTTTTTGATGAAAAAAAACTTTTAATTTTTTTCCTTATTCCAAGTTTTGCTTTATATGCTTCAATTGGCTTACGAGATTTTTTGATATTGTCTTTATCAATATTATCTTTGCTATACCTGGTTCGGGGCAAATACATATTTGGAATTTTATTTTTATATCCAATATACTTTTTGAAAATTCAGATGTTTGCATTTATTTCAATATACCTTTTAGGAAGAGTTCTATTTCGAGCTCATAAAAGTTTATTTGGAATGCTGCTAATGGCAGTTTTAGGATTTGGGGTTTTAGTGATCTTTCAAGAAACTTTCCTTCTTTGGCTGAATTATTATAAAGTAGGTTTTGTCGCAGAAAATTTTGAAGGCGGATACGGAGGATGGGCTAAAATGGGAGATGCTTCTTTGGTTGAGGTAAGTTCAATTTTTAGCTTTATTTGGCAAGGACTAATCAATCTTCCAGTTTTTCTTTTCATGCCATTGCCTTGGCAGTGGACAAGCCCTTTAAGCATATTACAATTTTTTGAAAGTATTGGATTGTTTTACGGTCTATTTTATTTTACTAAAAAATATTATAGATCTTATGATCAAGAACTAATTTTTCTATTAGCATGCTTAGGTTTGGGACTATTTGTTTATTCATTCCTATCAGAAAATATAGGAACATTTGTTAGATATCGCTTTACCTTATTTCTTCCATTCTTAATTTGTTTTTTGTATATTGCTGAAAGAAATTATAATTCAGCTAACACCGAACGAAGATAATCGCCATATTTATTTTTCGGAGCAGTTAATACAATTCTTTCAAAATCCTCTTTTGAAATAAAACTTTGCTCAAGTGCTATAGCCTCAGGGCAACCAATTTGAATAGATTGACTGTGCTGAATAGTTTGAACAAAATGTGCTGCTTCTAGAAGAGAGTCCGGCGTACCTGCATCCAACCAAGCATCACCCGAGCCCATAATTTTTGCTTCAAGAGACCCATTCATAAAATATAGGTTGTTTAAGTCTGTTATTTCTAACTCTCCTCGAGCTGAAGGTTTGAGGGTGCTTGCTAATTCTGAAACTTGCGAATCGTATGAGTAAAGCCCAGTTAAAGCATATCTTGATTTTGGATTTTCTGGTTTTTCTTCAATAGATAATACTTTAAAATCTTTGCTAAACTCAACTACACCATATCTTTCTGGATCCGAGACTTTATAAGCAAAAACTTTTGCTCCTGTAATTTTACTTGTAACAATATGGGCAAGTTGTTTTTTTAAATCAGTACCGTGAAATATATTATCTCCAAGAATTAACGTTGAGCATGAGTTACCTATGAATTTTTTTCCTATAATAAATGCCTCAGCAATACCTTTGGGTTCATTTTGGGTGGCATAGGCTATATTGATCCCAAATTTTTGACCATCGCTAAATAGCTTTTGATATAAAGGGATGCACTCACCGGTTGAAATAATAAGGATATCTCTAATACCCGCAGACATGAGAGTAGATAAAGGAAAAAATATTAAGGGTTTGTCATATATTGGAAGCAATTGCTTTGAAACACTTATTGTTGAGGGATGAAGCCTTGTTCCAAGACCACCAGCTAGTATTACTCCTTTCATAATGATTGATAGATCCTATTTATTTCTAATTTAAGATTTTCTTTATAATCTGCATTGCAGAGTATAAATTTTTCTTTAACTTTGTCACCAGATAATACAGAAAACTTAGGCCTCAAAACAGAACTTTGATAATCTTTCGTAAGAATGGGAATGATTTTGGGTATTTGTATAATTAATTTTTGTTCAAGCATCTCTTGAAATATCAATTTTGCAAAGTCACACCATGAAATTTCTGGTCCTAGCGAGGGAAGATTATATAAACCAGCATTCCCTTTGACGAAGTTATTTTTTAATAGATTAATCTTTAAAAAATTTGCTATAAATTTAGCGCTAGAAGGTTTCATGATTTGATCACTTACGATTGCAAGCTCATCTTTATCTTTTAGTTTCATCATTGACTTTACGAAATTTTCACCATGGTGACTATATACACCAGAAATCCTAAAAATGAAGAAATAGTCAATATTTTTTGTAATATAGTGTTCACCTTTTAATTTTGAAAGACCATATTGATTTATTGGGTTAGCTTTATCAATTTCTAGATATGCAGATTTTTTTTTACCATCGAAAACATAGTCAGTAGAAAAATGAATCAAAGCTGCTTTATTCAATTTTGCAATTTTAGTTAAATTTTTAACGCCCTCATAATTTACAGCATGAGCTTCTTCACTTTCTTTTTCCGCTAATTCAACTTTAGTGTAAGCAGAGCAATTAATAATAAATCGAGGTTTAAATTTATTTATGGCAGCTTCAACTGCTGATTTATTAGTTATTGATAATTCAGATTTGCTTAAGCAGACTAATTTAAAATCATCTTTAAGCTCATTTTTGACAGTTTGCCCCAGTTGTCCTGAGCCTCCTAAAATTAAAATATCCATTAGTTTTAACTAACTTTAGACTTGACCCAATCTAAGTTATCTATGTACCAATCTACGGTTTCTTTGATTCCATCTTTAAGTAAATATTTTGGTTTAAAGCCATGATGCTTAGCTAATTTTGATGCATCAATTGCGTACCTTAAGTCGTGACCCAATCGATCATCTACATAAATAATAAAATCAGCGTATTGTTCGGTTATTGGAATTTTATGATCCAAATGAGAGCAAATGACGTTGACTAAATCAATATTTGTCATCTCTTGGTTTCCACCTATGTTGAATTTACTATAGTTTTCTTGAGTATTAGAAATTTTAACAAGAGCATCCACATGATCAGATACATGAAGCCAATCTCGAATGTTGATTCCTTTTCCATATATCGGAATAGGTTTTTTATTTAGAGCATTGAAAATTGTTTTGGGAATTAATTTTTCTGGGTTTTGCCATGGACCGTAATTATTAGAGCAATTTGTAATTGCTGCTTTTATACCATAAGTTTTATTCCAAGCTCTCACTAAAAGGTCTGAGCTTGCTTTTGAGGCAGAGTATGGTGAGTTGGGAGCATAAGCAGAAGATTCAGAAAAAAGACTATCATCAAATTTTAGGCTACCAAAAACCTCATCAGTAGATACATGGATTAGGATAAAATCTTTTGGGAGATTGGTGAGATTTCTTCTAATGGATTCAAGGATATTAAATGTCCCAAGGATATTTGTATTTAAAAACTCTTGGGGCCCCATGATTGACCTATCTACGTGGCTTTCAGCGGCTAAATGGAAAATTTTATCTGGTACAAAATCTCTAATTGCAGAATCAAGTTTTTCAGCTTCAATAATGTCAATTTTTTTAAAAGTGTAGTTTTGAAGATTCTCCTTTCCCTCAAGAGCTTCAGGCATTGATGCATAAGAGCATTTATCTATGTTTAAAATCTGATTATTTTTATCACTTAGCAAATATCTAATCAATGCAGATCCAATGAAACCCAATCCACCAGTTACAAGAATTTTCATTTAAACACCTCACCTATTTCCTCAAGCATACTAGCATTTATATCTTTTTTAGACATGGTCATTTCATTTAATGAGCAGGGCAAATCAATTTTTAATTTTTTATCAAAGTAGGCCAAAGAGACATCATGCTCAAAGCTATAATAGTTAGAAGTCTTATAAAAAATTTCACAATTTTCTTCCAATGTTAGAAACCCATGAGCAAATCCAGATGGAATATATACTTGATTAAACTTTTCTTCAGAAATTTCTATCATTCCATGCTGAAGGTATGTGGGGGAATTTTGCCTGAGGTCTACAAAAATATCTAAGATTTTACCTTTCAATACTCTTACTAACTTTGCCTGATCAAAAGGGGGTTTTTGAAAATGCATTCCTCTGAAGGTGAATTTTTCTTTCGATAAAGAATGATTATCTTGGACAAATTGATCTAGAATATTTAGCTCCCTTAAATAGCTTAGTTTAAAAGTTTCAGAAAGAAACCCTCTGTTATCACCATACTTTATTGGAACTAATTCACAAATTGAGTTTTTGAGATACCATTTCGTTTTGAATGCCATAAAGAAATCTTAGTGATTAGCAATTTATTGTTATTTAAGCATTTTATCAACTTTTAAGTTCAAGCTGTTAATTTACAGTTGAATTTTAAGAACTATTTTAAAATTAAAATGTCTTATATTCATGTTATATAAAATAAAGTTAAGAATAATAAGCATCTTAATAAGTGTATAATTAATCTTAAAAATTAAGCCTCAAAGTTATGAAAAATATTTTAATTACTACATTTATTGCGATACCTTTATTTTCTGTATCTAGTATATTCGCCCAAGATGGTCAAATGGATAATCAGCAACTTCTTGAAAAATTACGAGGCGACCAAGAGCAGGGCGGGTCAGTTTCTGCAGATGAAGGATACAAATCGTTCGTTCAAAATGAATTAAGTAACGTTTACAAGCAATTATCAGTTTCAGAAGCGGATGAAATGGAGAATGTTACAAGAGTTAATTTAAATAAGGAAAGAATGAGGCTTGCTGTAGATTTGTGTGCAAAAGATTCTAGGGCTTGTTTTTTAATAGATACTTACAGAGATTATCAAAATTTTATTCCTAAGATAACTTCTGAGAATGAGTTGAAATTATTTGGTCAAGAAATATTTTCAGGGTACTCAAATGAATTCAATTTCTATGATAGCTTGCCAATTTCTAAAGATTACATTATTAAAATTGGGGATATAGTAAATATTTATCTTTATGGAGGCCTAGATTCCAATGAGGAGTATGTGGTTAATAATGATGGATCAATTTTAATTGAGGGCTTGGGTTCAATAGTTATGTCAGGATTGTCATTCTCTGAGGCAACTAACCAGGTAAACGAATTATTGGAGAATCAATACTTTGGAACAGAAGCAATTGTTTCTTTGAAAAAAATTAGATCAAAGCAAATTTTTATATTGGGCAACATTAGAACCCCAGGTACATTTGCATTGAATGCATTTAGTACGCCTATAAATGCACTTATTTCTGCTGGAGGTATCCTAGAAAATTCTTCATTAAGGGAAGTGGCTCTTCTTCGTAATGGCAATGAATATTCCAGAGTTGATTTTTATGATCTTCTTATAAAAGGGGACTCCTCAAAGCTAGCTACTATCTTGCAAGATGGCGATACCATGCTTGTTTCTGGTTTGAGTAAAAGCGTGTCGATATATGGTGAAGTTAATAGGCCTGCAGTTTATGAGTTTAAAGAAGATGAAACATTGGAAGATATTATCTCATTTGCACTTGGTTTTTCTCCATTTGCCGATAGAAAAAGCATAGCAGTTACTAGGATGCTTGAGTCTGGACAAAAGACAATTTTGAACCCGGTAAATGCAAAAAACTTTAAAATAAAAAATGGCGATGTAATTAAAGTAAATGCCTCCAATGGACAAATAATTAACTATATATCTCTTAATGGCGCCATTAGAAATCCAAGGGATTTCCCTTATAGCCAGGGTTTGGTTCTAGGAAATCTTGTTCAATTAGAATCAGATTTATTAGAAAATACTTATACGGGATTTGCAGTCATTAAAAGATTAAATTTTGCTTCAAAATCCTATAGTTATGTAGGATTTAGTCTTACAAATCAATCGTTAATTAACAGTATCTCTCTAAATTCTGGTGATCAAGTCCATTTCCTATCGCAGCAAGATATAAAATTTCTTCAATCAAATGCCATCTCCTCATATTTTGAGAAAAAAGCTTTAAATATTCAATCACGTGACGTAGCTCAAAAGGACAATCTTTCAAGTCTTGTGCAAAGTAAAGGTGTAAATATATCCTCAACCTCTGCTATATCAACTATAAAAGATAGTGCTTTTTCTGATGCTAACAGTTGCCTATATGCACTTGATTCATTGAATGGGAAAAATGTCATCCAATCTATGCATGAAAAAACAAAAGTTTTTTCATATAACAGAAGTCAAGAATGCACTTCCACATTTCAGAATCATCCTGATTTACTTCCAATTTCTCTTGTTACGGCTATACCAGTTACAGGAAATGTTAGATTTCCTGGAATATATCCTGTGGCTCAAGATTTAGATGCTTTAAGCCTTTTTTATATCTCGGGTGGATTTTTACACCCAAACTACGATCAGGCACCTGTTTTTGAGGTTGGCATCAGACCAAATCTATTTAAAAATGTTCCCAGTGGGGATCTTTCAACAACTAAAGATTTAATCTTTTTAAAACCTCAACTGAAAAACTCAGCTACAGACTTTGGATATGTCCAACTTTTAGGCGAGTTTAAAAATCCAGGAACCTATCAAATTTCTAAGGGAACAAAATTATCTGAAATATATCAACGTGCCGGTGGCTTAACATCATTTGCATATCCATTAGGGGGCATATTAAGCAGAGAATCTATTAAGAAAGCTGAGGTCAAAGCTCTCAGAAGAGCCGAAGCAGAATTATCGCAAATTTTAGCTTCTGCAGTTGCAAGTGGTTACCTTCAGCAGAATTCAACTGATTTAATTGGGTTAGTCTCGTTGATGTCAGATATTGAGGATGCTGAGCCCTCTGGTAGGTTGGTTGCTGAGCTGAATCCAAATCTTATTTCTAGATCTCCAATTCAAGATCTTGTTCTTGAGGCTGGTGATGTAATTTATATGCCACCAATACAAAATACCGTAACTATAGTTGGCCAGGTATTAAACCCAGTTACTGTTCCATATTCTGAATCATTTCGTTCAAATGACTATATTAAATTTGCTGGTGGGTTTCAAAAAGAAGCAGACAAAAGAAGAATCTATATTATATTGCCAAATGGCAAGTCTTCTCCGGTTAGTATGAGTATTTTAGAGCGAGGACCTTTTTCAAAAAACAATATTCTACCTGGGTCTACTATTATTATTCCTAGAAAAGCTCGTCCTATGGATACTATATCCTTAGTTGAAACTGTTTCGCCTATCATAGCAAGTCTTTCTGTGACAGCAGCTTCATTAGCAGCAATTCAAGACTAGGAGTACCTTGTATATGAGGGCTTTACTTCTCCTCATTACTTTGGCTATTGCATTTGAGAGCAATGCTCAAGTCAAAGATTATATCTATCCAAATCATAAAAACCCAAGTATGTCGAACTATGGAACTACTGGTTTAATTATGATGCCATCAGCCCGGCTTTACCCTGAAGGCTCTTTAGTTTTTACTTGGTCTCATTTAGAACCATATTTAAGAGGCTCATTTGTAGGATATCCATTTGATTGGCTGGAAGCTTCTTATCAGTATACAGATGTTAACAATAAGCTTTATAGTGAAAGTCGAGAATTTAGTGGATCACAGTCTTATAAAGATAAAAGCTTCGATGCAAAGATAAGGTTAATTAAAGAGAAAAAATATATGCCAGCTATTGCAATTGGCTTTAGGGATCTTGGAGGATCATCTCTTTTTGCCTCTGAGTTTATAGTAGCCTCTAAAATGGTAGGTAATGTTGATTTTACAGCTGGAATGGGATGGGGCGTAATTGGAAAAAATAGGGTAAAAAATCCATTTGCCTATCTTCATGATCGTTTTAAAACGAGAGATAGAGATACTAGGGGGGATACACAAGGTGGAGAAATTAATTATGCTACTTTCTTTTCAGGCAGAACAGCCAGTCTTTTTGGAGGGGTAGAGGTATTTTTGCCAAGGATGAAAGGTTTGAGATTAAAACTTGAGTATGATGGAAATGAATATGGAAAATATTCAGATGAATTTCAAAATGGCCAGTATGTACTTGATAGGTTTGAGGGATATCTCCCAGTTGAACAAAGCAGCAGGGTTAATATTAATTTTTTATACCCTGTAACAGAAAATTTTCATATTAAGTTAGGATATATTCGTGGCAATGAATTAAATTTTGGATTTTCAATAGCCGGTCTATATGGTGGTAAAGATCCATATATTAAAAAAAGAGATCCTCGAAAAGAAATTCCAAATAAAGAAGTCTACCAATTTGTAAATAGTCAAAAAAAAGAGAACCTATACAGAACTTCATTAAAATTCATGGCAGATGAGAACATTTATTTGCAATATGCAAATCTTAAAGAGGAGACACAAACACTTGAAATCGCATATGCACAAAATAAATACTTAAGCCAGCCTATTGCTGTTGGAAGGATAACTAGAATCCTGGATGATATTTCTCCACAGTCTGTAAAGAATTTTTCTCTTACTAATCTAAATGCAGATCAGCAAATGTATAAGGTGGTTGTTCCAAGAGAAGATTTCATCAAATACGATGCATACAAACTTACCAATGTTTTGGAACAGTCTGTAGAGGTTATTAAAGATGATCCAGACGCTTTTAAAAAATATGAATATATTCCAGGTATCAAATTTCCTATTATCATGAATAAATTCGCACCTGCTATTCGAAGTCAGATTGGTGGTCCAGATGGCTTTTATTTTGGCGAAATTGCTTTATCTGCTCATACTGAGGTCATTCTAAGAAGGAACATAAGTATTCTCGCAGTTACAGGCATTGGTATTTATGATACTTTTGGAGAGCTAAAACTTGCTTCAGATAGTATTCTTCCCCATGTTCGTACAGATATCGTTAAGTATTTACAGCAAAGTAATAAATTTAATATTACTAGGCTTCAAGGAAACTATTTTATGAATCCAAGTAAAGATCTCTATACAAAAATATCTGCTGGAATTTTAGAACCAATGTTTATGGGTATTGGAGGTGAGGTAATGTGGAGGCCTTTTGAAGGATCAATTGCAATAGGTGCTGAGCTTTGGCGAGTCAAACAAAGGGCATATAGACAACTTTTAAGCACTAGGAGATATCAAACAACAACAGGACATTTTAACTTTTATTATAGAGAGCCAAATACCAGGGTTCTAGCTCATGTTAGAGCCGGTAGATTTTTAGCAGAAGACTCAGGGTTTTCATTTACATTTTCAAGGGAGTTTAGAAGTGGAGCCAACATGGGTATCTTCTTTTCTTTAACGGATATTAGTAAGGAAGAGTTTGGTGAGGGTAGTTTTGATAAAGGATTTTTCTTTAACTTACCTATTCAAATGTTCTTTGAAAAATACTCAAGAGGTATGACTGGCTTTGGGCTAAGGCCTCTAACAAGAGACGGTGCTCAAACCCTTGTTCATGCAAATGACCTTTGGAGTACTACTTATGCTGCAAATAAAAATAATATAATGAGAGACTGGGGAGATGTATATGATTAAATACATCTTTTGTATAGCATTTCTTATTTCATCTTGTGGAAATCTTCCAATAACCTATGCTCAAAATTTTTCTGAGGTTAACAATGTCCTTTTTGGGTTTCCTGAATACGAAATAACAGATTCTGCTTATGATGAATATGAGTTTAGTTTTGCTAAAGTTCAATTTGATCGAGGACCTCACTCTATTTTGATACTGGCATATGTAGAAGGTGATGTCTATGAATGGGTTGGCCTAGATAATGTAAAACTTTACACAAAAAATGGTCGCGTGATAAAGACGTCAGGACTAAAACATGATTTTGAAATAAGAAATCCTGCCGACCCAGCATCTATAAATGCGCAGGAATCAAAAAACTCTAATTCATATTTATCTAAAATCATTTCAATTTTCGTAGAAGAAAAGAGTGCAGAAAGTTATTTTGAAGGAATTGATTTATATAACCCTGACTTATTGAATGCTACTCTTCAATCAAGTTATCTAACTAGTAGGGATAACATTATGAGGCTCGGCAAAGAGAAAAAAGTAATGTTAATTAAGCAATTTTCTGAGATTACCTCGATTGCTTGGAAAGAGACTAATGATTTCTATGTTGATATCGATACAGGAAGAGTGCTTAAAGCACGCCAAAGTTTGCATCCAAGACTCAGATCAGTGAATATTGAATATTATTATAAATTTTAATTTTGATTAGTATTCTTTGTTGGATCCTATCAAGCTTCATTCTTGGCCACTTAATTATTAAGACAAAAGAAAATTTTGAACATCTTCAGTTATTAAATTTATTCAGCTAAATGCAGCACAAAAAAACCACATCTTAGATGTGGTTTTTAAAGTTAGATCCTAATTAATTTAATCAGATTTAAGACGTGTTCCAGTTGCGGCTATTGGTTGATTAACTGTTTGCTGTATTTCTTGGACCTGAGTAAAGTCCTGTATGTTTTCGACTTCAACTGTTATATCTTGAACTATATCAATGGTTTGAACGAAATCTAGTTCAATTTCTTTTGAGCCTTGGCCAGTTGGATCATCAACATTAAATGGATCATCAGCATTTCCAGTTCCGTAAACTCTGTCTAAATCCATATCATAGGTTTGCTCAATTTCTTGGACGAGTCCGCCAGCCTGACCACCTGAATACTCTCCTCGTAATGTACCATCTGCATCATATTGATCATTCATAATATCATAGATAAATAAAGGCATATCTTGGCCTGGGTTATTGTTAATACCCTCAACGTTACCACTACCGTCTGATCCACCAAATGCTCCACCACCAAGTGTGATGTTTTGAGTATAAGAACTTAATGTACCCGAACCATCTCCAGTTGGGTTACCTTCTCCATCCAAGTAGGTTTGTGTTGTAGTTGAGGTATTAGTAGCTGTATTTGTACTTGTGTTTGTTGATGTAGATGTTGATGTATTAACTAACTGATTGTACTTAGTTAAAGTATTCGTAGTAGTGTTAGTGTTTGTAGTTGTATTTACTCCAGGTCTGAATTCATTTGTTAATGTGCTTGTTGTAGTTTCAGTTGAAGTTGTAGTATTCACATTTACAAAGTTATCTACGTAATAAGTATATGTTTCAGTAGGCGCAGGTGTTGGTGCAGGTGTTGGTGCAGGTGTTGGTGCAGGTGTTGGTGCAGGTGTTGGTGCTGGTGCAGCTCCACCTCCATCTCCAGAATCAATAGCAGCTGCAATGGCAGCAGCAGCAGCAACGGCAGCAGCAATAGCCCCAGCGCTTAGTGAGCCGCTAGCTTCTTTGGCAGCTTCTTCGCCACCAGATTTAGGTTTAGCATCCTTATCAGTATCTGTAGGTGCAGCTTCCTGAGCATTTAAAACGTTGCCGAAAAATGCAAGTGTTAGAACTAAAAAATTTTTAAATGTTAATTTTAATTTTGCCATTTGTTATCTCACTTTTATAAAAACTGGTTATTTCTTAGACTACTATAATATATTAATTGTATATTGTAATCATAATTTGGTTAAAAAAAAAATATCTTATATATCCTCTATATCTAGAACTAAAGCATTCTACCCCTTTTTTTGTTCATGTCTACTATTTTTAAGGATATGTTTATTTCTAATACATAATAGATATTTATGATGGGTTTTAATTTAAATATTATTGTATTAGCGTATTTTTAAATTAACATACAACTCATTTTCAGATTATTTTAAGGAAAATGCATTAAATTTTCGGGATGTAGCGCAGTCTGGTAGCGCACCTCGCTGGGGGTGAGGTGGTCGTCGGTTCAAATCCGGCCATCCCGACCATTTATTTTGATTTATTAA
>MDSW01072465.1_pt1 | contig 16535 bp, 15 predicted proteins | sample 811171 | NCBI WGS metagenome assembly MDSW01 (sample SAMN05326641, study PRJNA326480) | marine metagenome | isolation source: seawater | place: Atlantic Ocean: North West | collected 2012
CAATTTTTTTATCAATTTTATCGGCTCCAAATAATTCGTAAAGAGCATCGTATAAAGGTCTGAGATACGGGTCCACTTTTTCTTTCATATCTCCAGGTAAAAATCCTAATTTCTCACCTGCCTCTACAGCTGGTCGAGATAAAATAACTCTTTCGATTTTTTTTTCCATTAAAAGTGTGACTCCTACAGAAACTGCTAAAAAACTTTTTCCAGTTCCAGCTGGTCCTAGTGACAAAATAATATCATTTTCTTTAAGAGCCTTTATATAATCGGATTGTTTTTCAGATCTTGCAATTACTGATTTTCTCGGAGTTTTAATCAGTTGTTTGAAAGATTTAATGTTTGATTCTTCTAACTTCATATTTTTTTTAACTGACATTATAATATCGCCTTTTTCAATAAGATTAGTCAAAAGATATTTGCTTACTAAAAATTTAATAGCTTTAGAGAAATCTTTCAAATTTCCCATTTTTCCTTTGCAGGTTATGGAATTTCCTCTAAAAAATACATTTGTGTCTGTTAATTTACTCAACTCTTTTAAATTTTGATCAAATTGACCGACGATTGACATAAGCATCGTATTATTATTAATTTGAATATTAATTGTATCTGAGTCTATTTTTCTTATAGTTAAACTTTGGTCTAATTTACTTATTTCCGACATATCTGTTATGCTGCATATTCTTTTGGTTTGTCATTTAAAACGACCTCACCGAATAAAGTGTTGTGATTACAGCTATTAATTTGTACTGTCTTAATCATACCCGATAGATCTTCATTGCTGTTTACAATTACAGAATTAAAATGCTCATCTCTTCCAAAATATTTATTCTCGCTTCTTGCTTTATTTTCAAACAATACTTTCACATAGGAATTTATAAGACCATTTCTGTAATTACTTTTAATTTTATCAGCAACTTTTTGAAAAATAGATAATCTTTCCTTAGCAATTTCTAGCTGAATTTTTCCTAAGTTAGCTGCAGGTGTTCCAGGTCTGGCACTAAAAATAAACGAATACGAGTTTATGTATTCAACTTGCTTCATTAATTTCAATGATTTATCGAAATCATTTTCTGTTTCACCAGGATAAGCTATTATAAAGTCACTTGAAAATTTTATAGAAGGATTTTTTGCTTTAAGTTTATTAATCACTTCTAGATATTCTTCAACAGTATGATTTCTATTCATACTTTTCAAAATTTTTGTTGATCCACTTTGAACTGGGAGGTGAAGAAGTGGCATCAATTTTTTACATTTGCCATGAACTTCAATTAGGTCTTCTGTAAAATCTTTTGGATGTGAAGTGGTATACCTAATTCTTTGTAAATCTTTTATTTCACTCAAAGAATATAAAAGATCGGAAAGCTTTTTGTTTTTAAAATTATAAGCATTTACGTTTTGTCCTAATAAAATAATTTCTTTACATCCATTTTCTACAAGTTGTTTTGCTTCAGATATAATTTGTAATGGTGACCTCGAGTATTCAGGTCCCCTAGTATAAGGGACAACACAAAATTTACAAAATTTATCACAACCTTCCTGAATTGTTAGAAAAGATGAAATGTCATCATTCGTATTATGTACTAAATCTAACTGATCAAACTTTGCAATAGTTTCAAACTCTGTTTCATTAATTCTTTCATCTTTAATTTCTAAATTTGAAATTACTTTATTGATTTCATGATAGGATTGAGGCCCAATAACCCCATCTATATATTTTTCTTTTTGTAAAAGAACTTCTCCCTCTGCTTGAGCTACACAGCCAGTAATTAATACAATTGGTTTTTTCTTATCTCTAAATTCTTTCTTTACTCTTCCAACTTCATGATAAACTTTGTCTGTAGCTTTTTCCCTTATGTGACAAGTATTTAAAATATAACAGTCAGCTTCTTTGATATCATTAGTTGGGACATAATTATTCTTTTTAATTAAATCCAAAATACGATCGCTATCGTACGCATTCATTTGACAGCCTAAAGTTTTGATGAAAATTTTTTTTAACAATTTATTTTTTAATTTTTGAACCGTATAATTCTAATTTATGATCAACAAGTTTGTAACCTAATTTTTTTGCTACTTCATGTTGTAATTTTTCAATTTCTTTATCTACAAATTCAACTATTTCTCCACTATTAATATCAATCAAGTGATCATGGTGCTCGTCAAAAGTTTGTTCGTATCTCGCCTTACCACCTTTAAAATCGTGTTTTTCAACAATACCTGACTCTTCAAATAATTTTACAGTTCTATAAACTGTTGCAATGCTGATCTTATTATCTATTTCACTTACTCTCTTATGTAGCTCATCGACATCTGGATGATCTTTAGAGCCATATTTTTCTTTAGAGTTTGAAATAACTTGAGCTATAACCTTTCTTTGATCAGTTAACCTGACCCCCTTTGATTTGCATTTTTCTTCTATTGAATTCATAAATTGTGTCAATTTAACTTAAATATAGTGGGTTTATCAATTTTTTTTCTATTAAATTTTGATTAATTAAAACTTCAATATTTTCAAGGTTAAATTGAGGTAAATCTGAATCTTTATATCCAAATAATTTAATATTATTTGATATTTTTATTCCTTTAGCAACAGAGAACGCTACCCGTAATGTTGAGAAACTACCAGGACCTTTATTTACAAGAATAGAAAAATTTTTATCAATTTTTGCTTTGTGCTTAGTTGTTAAATCTAATATGGTCGTGACTAGGATATCATTTTTATTTATATTATTTTGAAAAGCATGAACAAAAAACTTATTATTCATTTTTAAACCAACTTTATCGTCCTTGCCTGTGCAATTTATTATCAAAAAATCTCTTATCATTTTTATATTTATAATTTTTTTATTTCCTCAAAACAATTACTATTCAACTCTACTTGCAAAAACAATTGATGATTATGGCTTAATATCAGTGATGTATCACCGATTTAATGAGAGCAAGTACCCATCTACAAATATAAAATTGGAAATTTTTAAAGAACAATTAAAAATAATTGAAAATGAAGGGATAAAATTTATCAACCCGTATAATTTCGAAGAAAGTTTATCTAAAGAAAAAAATGAAAGAAAATTATTATTAACTATTGACGATGGTTTATTGTCATTTTACGAAAATGCTTGGCCGATTTTAAAAAAAAAAAAGATACCATTTATTTTATTTGTTAATACTAGAGAAGTTGGATCTTTTAACTATATGAATTGGGATCAAATAGTTGAACTACATAACGCAGAAAATGTAGAGATTGGGAATCACAGCCATTCACATGAGTACTTAGTAGATGAAAGTCCAGAAACAATTAAAAATGATATCTTAAAATCAATCAAAATTTTCAATGATAAGTTGGGAATGCAATCTAAGTTTTTTTCGTATCCATTTGGTGAGTATAGTGAAGAATTTAAAAAAATAATTAAAGAACTTGGATTTAGTTATGCCTTTGGTCAACATTCTGGCGTTATTGATGAAACAAAAGACTTATGGGAACTTCCAAGATTTCCAATCAATGAAAAATACGGTGAATTAAGTAGATTCAAAACCTTAATGAAAACTTTACCTTTTAAATATCAAAAAATTGTTCCTGAGGACAAATATTTATTACAATCTAAGAATCCTCCTGATGTAAAAATTTTTTTCAATAATAATTTAGATAATCTAGAAAATATTAACTGCTTTTCAAACGAAGGTAATAAATGGAGAAATTCTAACATTTCTTTTGCAGATGAGAATGTTCTAGAAATTAAAATTACTGAAAAATTTATTGGTGAGCGTGGTAGAATTAATTGTTCTTTGAAGGTTTTTGATGGATTTTGGAGATGGCTAGGAATTCAATTTGTTGTTGCAGAAAAATAATATTTATAAATTTAATTCTTTTTTTTCAATTGAATTTTCTAATCTGACTAGTTCAAAATCAGTTAATTTATTCTGAATAATAATCTGTTCTAAAATTTTTGTGTATTTGTCCCCTGTTTGCGCATAGCTGTCTAGTGTTTTTGTAAGTGCTAAACCTGTGATTTTCTTTTTTCTTTCTCTCATATCTCGTCTTTTAGCTCTAAATTCTTTGTAACTCTTATGCGTATTTAAATTATTTTTATAAGATTTAACTGATGCTCTCAAAATTGGGAATCTTAGAATTTTATGATTTTTGGATTTGTCTTTTAACAAAGGTTCAATCCCTTTTCCTGTCCAAGTCCACTGCCCAAATATTGCATTTCCCTCAAGGGCAAATCGAGAAGTTCCCCATCCACTTTCTTTTGCTGCTTGAGCTAATGCTATAGAAACAGGAATTACATCCATTCTATTTTTTAATTCTTCAACGCTTCCTTTTTTAACCTTGTATTCTAAAAACTTTTGCCTCAACCACTGTTTTTCTTCATCTGTTGTAATTTTTCTGGATGTAATTTTATTCAGTTTATATCTGTCATCTAGTATTTTTTCGTTCTCTGCCACAATCAATGGAAGAACAATTTTAATAAAAGTTTCTTTTTTCAGTTGGACGCTCTGAATTTCATCTAAATCTTTCGGAAATTGTGTAAAATATATTGGTTTAACTCTTTTTTTTATTCTCACATTTTTAAGATCATAATTTACATCTTCAAACAAATTTAAAACAGTTTGGGTTTTTAAATTCAAGTCAGGTAAGATTACTTCAGAAACTTTTTCTTTACTTTTTTTATCTTTAGGTTTTATTTTTTTTACTTCTTTTTTAGGTTTTAATTTTTTAACTTCTTTCTCAAGTTTTGGTTTTTTAATTACCTTTTCTGTTGTCGGAAGTTCTTTTTTTACTATTTGCTCTTTTTCAATATCTTTAAAATCTTTAAATGTAGAGATACCAGAAACTATAATAGTTATTACTCCTGCGACTACAAACAACGCTGCTATAACTTGGCCAACTTTTTTTCCTTTGCTTAGTTGCTGACTGTAGATTCCGTGAAATAAGTCAGTGAATATCTCAACAAAAAAATTATAATAAGTTCGACCTAATTTAGGTATAATATTTAAGAAGCCGAGACCCGCTTTTCCGACCAATCTCCATAAGTTATAAAAAAAGCTAGATACTGATCTAGAGCTGTCTTCTTTAAAATAAGTTATTCTTCTTGAAAATTTGCTAGCTGTTTTAGAGGACTCCTCTTTAAAATTATCGATTTGTTTTGAAACTTTTGATAAAGGTTTTGAAAAGTTTTCTTTAAAAAAACTAGTTTTAAAATCTTTTGGGATTATTATTTTATTTTTTCTTAAAATTAATTCTAACTGACCTGTAGTTAAATTTTTTCTTCTTTTAGTGTATTCTTGAATTTCTCTAACACCATAAATTTGTGCTAACTCTAATAATTTATCTCTATAAGTTAAATTTTTTTTCATTTTAAACAGCCTCTACAGATTTAACCTCTTTAACATAATGTTTTAAAAGATTTTGAACACCTTGTTTTAGAGTCATTAGAGAACTTGGGCACCCTGAGCAACTTCCTTGTAATTCAACCTTTACAACGCCGTCCTCAAAAGACTTGAACTTAATATCTCCACCGTCTTTAGCAACCGCAGGTCTAATTTTTGTATCCAATACTTCAATTATTTTTTTAACAACCTCGTTATTTTTATCTTTATTGTCAAGATTATTAAATTTTTCTTTTGTTAATATAGGTTTTTTACTACTTTCAAAATAATGATTTAAATGTGAGATTACCATTGGTTTTAATTCATCCCAGGATATGTCTTTCGTTTTTTTTACAGATAAAAAATTCTCTGAAAGTAATACTAGTTCTACTCCCTTAAAGCTTAGCAATTCTTTTATAAATGGATTTGATATTTTACTAATTTCTTTTTTTTGAAATTCTTCAGTTCCTATAGAGGAGATAACATTTTCTGATAAAAATTTTAATGAATCTGGATTTGGTGTAGGTTCAGTATGGATCATAGCTTTTTATATTATATCAAGCCAATTTTTTCACGTATATTTTTAAGGTTTTCCTCAGCTATTATTCTAGCCTTTTCTGAGCCTTTTTGAAGAATATTTTCTAAATGCGTCTTATCGCCCATCAATTTTTTTATCTCTTTTCCAACTGGACATATTTCACTTATCAAAAGATCTGTAAGATTTTTTTTTACATAAGAATAATCTTTACCCGACATTTCTTTTAAGACTTTATCTAAATTTATTTTTGATACTTCAGAATAAATACTTAATAAGTTGAATGCTTCAGGTTTATTTTCTAAAGATTTGATATTGTCTGGAATAACACTGGAATCTGACTTTGCTTTTTTTATCTTTTTTTCAATGTCGTCTGCGCTGTCTTTTAAATTAATTCTAGAATAATCTGACTCCTCAGTTTTACTCATCTTTTTTGTACCATCTCTTAAACTCATTACTCTAGAAACATTTTTTGGAATTAAAGGTTCTGGTAATGGAAAAAATCCTGCACAATTAAAATCTTTATTAAATTTTTGCGCAATATCACGTGATAACTCTAAATGTTGTTTTTGATCTGCGCCAACAGGCACATGAGTTGCTTTATACAATAAAATATCAGCTGCCATTAAATTGGGATAAATATATAGACCCACACTTGCTTTTTCCTTATCAGAACCAGCTTTGTCTTTAAATTGTGTCATTCTATTTAACCAACCTAATCTAGATACGCAACTAAAAATCCACGCTAGTTCTGCATGGCCTGAAACTGACGATTGATTGAAAATGATACTTTTCACAGGATCTAATCCAGATGCAATGAAACCTGCAGTAGTCTCCAAAATATTGCTCCTTAGTGTTTCAGGTTTTTGAAAAACAGTTATCGCGTGAAGATCTACAACACAATAAATACATTTGGACTCCTTCTGTAATAAAACGAAATTTTTTAGAGCTCCAAGGTAATTGCCCAGATGTAGATTTCCAGTTGGCTGAACACCTGAAAATACTAATTTTTTATTATTCATTTTAATATTCTTTAAAATTACTCTTTTTTAAAACCCCAGTAAGATAACACGATATCAAATAAATACTTGCAACAAAACCAACAATTACAATTAAATAAACAGATTTGAATTTATAAGTATAATCTAAATAATCTGAATAATGATCTAAAGCTAAAACTAGTAGAAAAGACATTAAAATTGTTGAAAAAATTATTTTTAGAATACTTTTTTGCAGATAGGCTTTAAGTAATAAATAATTTTTAATGTTAAGCAAGAAAATATATATCATCACGCCAACCCATGTTGATAATGAAGTCGCTATCGGAATGATAATGAATCCAATTTTACTAAAAAAAGTTATGCTAATAACTATATTTAACAAAACGATAAAACTTGAAATATAAAAAGGTATTTTTGTATTGTTTCGTGCAAAAAAGAAATTCGAAAAAATTTTTACTAAAGCAAAAGCTGGTATTCCATAACCAAAATACATTAACGCTGAAGCAGTCATCTTAATATCTTCTGCATTAAAAGATCCATATCCGAATAGTGCATTCACAATTTCATGAGAAGCTAAAATCAAGCCTAGGCTAGCTGGTATAGAAAATAAAAGAGATAGTTCAACTGACTTACTTTGTATGTTAGAAATTTTTAAAATATTCTTTTGCTTAAAAGCTTTAGATAAAACTGGTAATGAAACAGTTCCCACCGCGACACCAGCTATAGCTAGATTAATTTGATATATACGATCGGCATAGTATAAATACGATACTGCACTAGCTTCAAAAGATGCAATAATTGTGCCTACTAAAATATTTATTTGGGTGACTCCGGAGGATAAAATACTTGGGAGAAGTTTTTTAAAAAATAATTTTACTTTTCTGCTTAATTTAATTTTAAAGGAAAAAGTTGGTTTATAATATTTTGTGGTAAAAAATATTAAATAAATCAATTGAATAATCCCTGCTAAAGTCACTCCATAAGATAGTTGTTTTTCATAGTTCAAATTATAAGCATATGAGGTTACTAAACTTAATATCAATATAATATTAAGTATGATTGGAGCTGAGGCCGCTGCTCCAAATTTATTGTTTGAGTTTAATACGCCTGAAAAAAAAGAGGAAAGACTTACAAATAATAAAAACGGAAACGTTATTCTAGTAAGTTCAACTGCAAGATTGAATTTTTGATTATCTTCCAAAAAACCAGGGGCAATTAAATATATTAAGTAGGGTGTAAATATTTCAGCTATTAAAACTAAAAATAGTAAAATTAAAATTAAAAGACTTAGAACATCATCAGCAAAATTTTTACCTTTTGTCTTTCCGTCCATTTTTGCAGAAGTATAACTTGGAATAAACGCAGCATTAAACGTACCTTCAGCAAATAACCTTCTAAATGTATTTGGAAGTCTAAAAGCCACAAAAAAAGCATCTGCGGAAATTGACGCTCCTAAAAATATTGCAATTAGTATATCTCTGAGATAGCCTAAAACTCTACTTAATAAAGTAAAAAAACTAAAAATATATGTTGAAGATAACAGATTCATATTATTTCTAAATTAAGCCACAAATAAAGTTATATTACATACTCATAATATAAATGACAAAAAAATCTAAAATAGATCATTATTCAGATAAAGAAGCATTGGATTTTCATATAAAAGGAAAGTCAGGCAAAATTGAGATTTCTTCGTCTAAGCCTTTAACAACAAAAAGAGATTTATCTTTAGCCTATTCGCCAGGTGTTGCAGCACCAGTTAGAGAAATAGCAAAAAATCCTGAGCTTGCTTACGACTATACTAGTAAAGGAAATTTAGTTGCAGTTATAAGCAATGGATCTGCAATTCTGGGTTTAGGGAATCTTGGATCTCTTGCCTCAAAACCTGTGATGGAAGGAAAGTCAGTTTTATTTAAAAGATTTGCTGATATTGACTCTATTGATATTGAAATTAATAATAACAATGTAAATTCAATTGTTGAAACTATAAAAAATATAAGTGGAACCTTTGGTGGAATAAATCTTGAGGATATTGCTGCTCCAGATTGTTTTGTTATAGAACAAAAGCTTAAAGAAACTTTAGATATACCAATTTTTCATGATGACCAGCATGGTACGGCGATTATCACTTTAGCAGCTTTGATAAATGCATTAGAGATATCAAATAAAAAAATTGAAAATATAAAAATAGTAGTCAATGGAGCTGGTGCTTCAGCTCAAGCTTGTACAAACTTGTTTAAAAGTTCTGGTGCTAAAAGTGAAAATATCATTATGTGTGATAGCAAAGGAATAATTTATCAAGGAAGAAAAAATATAGATCAGTTTAAATCAGCCTTTGCAGCTAATACTAAATTAAGAACATTAGAAGAAGCAATGAAAGGTGCAGATGTCTTTTTAGGTTTATCAGCTAAAGATGTTGTTTCAAAAGCAATGATTAAATCAATGGCAAAAAATCCGATCATTTTTGCTTGTGCAAACCCTGACCCAGAAATTAAACCTGAAATTATTAACGAAGTAAGATCTGATGCAATTATAGCGACTGGGAGATCTGATTACCCAAATCAAGTAAATAATTTAATTGGTTTCCCTTATATATTTAGGGGAGCATTAGATGTGAGAGCAAAGACAATAAACGAGGAAATGAAAGTTGCTGCAGCAAAAGCAATTGCCTCTTTAGCTAGAGAAGATGTGCCAGACGAAGTTGTTTCAGCTTATGGTGGTGATAGACCAAAATATGGAAAAGATTATATCATACCCTCAACATTTGATCCCAGACTAATTAGTGTAATACCATCTGCTGTAGCTGAGGCAGCTATAAAAAGTGGTGTAGCAAGAAAAAAAATAATAGATCTCGATAGCTATAAGGATGAACTAACCAATCGTTTGGATCCGTCTATGTCCTTAATGCAAGGTATTAACGCAAAGGTAAGAAAAAATCCGAAAAGAGTAATATTTGCTGAGGGTGAAGATGAAAATATGCTTAAAGCAGCAATTGAATTCGGAAAAAACAAACTTGGCACACCTATTCTTATAGGTGCTGAAAAAAGAATTAGGGAACAATTAAAAAAAATTGGTTTAGATGAAAATCATCAAATTGAAATAGTTAATTCCACCGATAAGGAGAAAAGAGATAAATACGTCAAACATCTCTATAAAAAATTGCAGAGAGAAGGGCAATTAGAAAGAGACGTTGATCGACTGGTAAGAAATGATCGTATTGCTTGGGGATCATCAATGATAGCATGTAAAGATGCAGATGCAATGGTTACTGGCAATATTAGACATTATGCAGCTTCAATTGAGAAATTAAAAAAAGTTGTCGAACCTAGACCTGGAGAGGAAATTTTTGGAATGACTATGATAAATTCTAAAGGGAAAACAATTTTAGTAGCAGATACTAATGTTCAAGACTTTCCTTCAGCACAAAGACTTGTTAATGTTTCAAAATCGTGCGTGCGTGTTGCTAGATTATTTGGATTTGATCCTAAAGTTGCATTTCTTTCACACTCAACATTCGGTAATCCCATATCTAAAAATACAAAACATGTTAGAGATGCTATTGAGATTTTAAAAAAGGAAAATGTAGATTTTGATTTTGATGGAGAAATGCAACCGGATGTAGCTTTGAACCCAATTTATAAAGAAACATATCCTTTCTCCAAAATCGTAGGTAACGCAAACATATTAATTATGCCCGCTCTGCACAGCGCTGCTATATCTACTAAACTAATGAAAGTTTATGGGGGAGCAAAACTAATTGGTCCTTTATTAATTGGATTAGGTTTACCAATTGAGGTAGCGCCATTAAGATCAAGTACATCTGACATACTTAACTTAGCTTCTGTAGCTGCTTACTCTTCAGATGTTATTGATTATTCAAATTAAAGTTTATTTCTACTTAACTCTGACGCTAAATAAATTGAAGGAAAAATTTCTTTTACATCGTAAATTTTATTAGCCTCATTAATAACTTCTTTTTTCTCATTCTCATCCATCGCTATACCAAAAATATAAATATTCTTATTTATGGTTTCTAAAGTATAGTTTCTAGACTTTGTTTTTTTATTAAATATTAAGGCTGATCTTAGTTGGCTAGTAATAAGAATATCTTTTGCTGTACCTTTAAAGTTAGTTTGTCCTTTAATGGTAATTGCATTTTTTACTGATCTAACACCTTTAGTTTCCCATGCAATTTTTGTAATCTTTATTTTGTCCTCGGGAGCCGTTACCTTGCCCGACAAAAATATACGTCCATCAATAACCTCTGATTGAATTGTTAAAAAATATTTTTTATCAGTCAATGCTAGTCTTGCTGTAAGATTTTTTTGCATAATCGTGTCATCAATTTGCATTCCAATTGTTCTGGGATCAAATGTTATATCAACACCGGTTCCAAATCTAGTTACTGAAGTGCAAGAAACTAAAAATAATATTAATATTAAGTTAAATATTTTTTTCATCTTTTCTTTTTATATCTAAACATATTTGATAGATCTTCTTTTTATTTACTTGTTCTGACTCAAATAATAATTCGACCACATCTTTTAAAGTATACTTTTTCAAATATAACCTTGCTTTTTTTATAATTTTATCTTCATCAAGAATTTTATCTTTAATATTTTTTTCTGATATTACAACTGTTAACTCACCTTTAATCGAAGTTTTAAACAATTTTATCTGATCGATATTTTCTCTGTAAAATGTTTCATGAAGCTTAGTTATTTCTTTAGCAATCAATATTTTTCGGCTTGAGAAAAAAGTTTTGAATCTTTTTAAGTAAAAGTTAATTTTTTTTGCTGGAATAAAAAAAACTAGCGAACAAGTTAGCTCAGAAAGCGATAATAAAACTTTTTTTACTTCATTCTCTGTTTTAGGTAAAAAACCATAAAAAAAGAATTGATCTTTGAATCCTGAAACACTCATTGCAGAAACGATTGAAGAAACACCTGGGATAGGTATAATGTTTACGCCTTCATCAACGCATGTTTGAATTAATAGACGGCCAGGGTCCGATAATGCAGGTGTGCCCGCATCTGATATTAATGACAAAATTTTGCCGTCATTTAAATATTTTATAATTTTATTTAACTCCTTTTTTTCGTTAAACTTATGATAAGAAAATATTTTTTTTTTAATTTTAAAATGGTTCAATAACTTGAGAGAATGCCTAGTATCCTCACATAAGATAATGTCTGAATTTTTTAATGTTTCAATAGCCCTTAAAGTTATATCTTCTAGATTTCCAATAGGTGTTGAAACGATATATAAACTCTTTGTAGATAATTTCATTTTATGAAAAAAAAATTTTTAATAATAATATCCTATTTATTTATCTTTTTTAATTTTAATTTACTTAATGCTGAAAATGGTAGTTCGCTTAAAATTGGGTTACTTGCACCTTTAAGTGGGGAATATAAAGAAATTGGGATATCTCTTTTATACTCTTTACAATTAGCTCTTAATGAAATTAACGATAAAAATGTTTCCATAATACCTCAAGACTCTGGAACGGGTGATAAAGAAAAGTTAAATGAAGCAATTAAAGAGATCAAATCAAAAGGTATTAATGTTGTAATTGGACCTATTAACAATGATGACTTTAATGCAGTGAAGAAATTTAATGACATAACTTTTATTTCACCTTCAAACATTAACCCTGAGTTCCAACAAAATATTATAAGTATTGGAATTAGTTTGGAGTCTCAAATGAAAGCTATTGTAAAATTTATAAAAAAACAAAAAAAAAATAAAACTATAATTCTCATACCACAAAATAATTACACTGATTTAATTGAAAATAAATTAAATAAATTAGATTTAAAAGGATACAAGGTATTTAAATATAATCCAGATCCTAAAATTTTAACTGGAGAAATTGAAACTTTAACAAACTATTCTCAAAGAAAAAAAAATTTAGAGTTAAGAAAAAAAATGTTTGAAGATAAAGATGATGAACAATCAAAGCGTCAGCTAGAAAGATTGGAACAGAGGTATACTTTGGGTGATGTAAATTTTGACTCGGTAATTATAATTGACTTTGGAAGTAGTTTGAAAAGTGTTTTAACTTCTTTAGTGTTTACTGATGTTGATCAAGACAAAGTCTTATTTACAACGGTTAATCAATGGTTTGATGAAAGTATCTTTTATGAAAATACAGTAAAAAGTTTATATTATCCATCTGTAAATTATAAAGAATTCAAAAAATACAAGGATAATTATTTTAAAACTTTTAATAACTTTCCTAGTGAGATGACAATTTTAGCTTATGATGCACTGGGCTTAATTTATTATGTCTGGAAAAAAAATGGGAATATTAATTCAATAAACGACTTTTCATTTAAAGGGAAAATCAAAGGAAAAATTGGAACTTTTAGTTTTAATAGTAAACGAATTATACAAGACCTAAGTATATATAAAGTTGAAAATAACAAATTTATAAAATTTTAACTATCTTTTTTAATTTTTTAAATGCGATATATCTATGATCAATTCTAATTTTTTTAGACTTAGACATTTGACCGAAAGTAATAGATGCTGAATTAGGAATAAAAATAGGATCATAACCAAAGCCATTTTTTCCGAGTATTGATTTTGATATCTCTCCTTTTATTTTTCCGGTAACAGTAATAATTTTTTTATTTGGATATTTAAAAGATAAACTGCAAACAAAAATAGCAGATCTGTTTTTCTTTTTTTTCATTTTTTTTAATATAAATTTCATAGCTTTAAAAAAACTCCCATGTTTTTTTGCCCATCTAGCAGAATAAATTCCTGGTTTACCCTTTAAAATATTAATACATAGTCCTGAGTCATCTGAAATAACCGGTAGTCTCGTAAATTTAGAAAAATAATTTGCTTTTAGTTTTGCATTCGCAGTAAAGCTTTTTCCTGTTTCTTTTGGGCTTTTAATATTGAGTTTAATTGGTGAAACTTTCTTTATCTTTTTAGAGATCAAATAGCTAATTTCTTTGAATTTACCTTTATTGTGAGTGCCAACTAAAATTTTTTTCATAAATATCTAGTAATTTAGATTTAAATAACTATATAGCAACTATTATGGATAAAAATGATCAAAAAAATAATGATTCTTCAGAGAAGAATGATGAAACACCTCAGATGTTAAAAGAGGAAAAATCATTAGAAGAAAAACTAAAAGAAACTGATGAAAAACTCTTGAGATCTCTAGCAGAAATAGAAAATCAAAGACGTAGATTTGAAAAAGAAATTAAAGATGCTTTTGAATTTGGATCTTTTAATTTTGCAAAAGAAAGTTTAGTAATTTTAGATAATTTACAAAGAGCTAAAACAGCTATTAAAAACGATGAAATACTTAAAGAAAATAAAGATTTAGATAAATTCCTGGAAAATATAACTATTATTGAAAAGGATTTAATCAATATATTCGAAAAAAATAGGATAAAAAAAATTAAAACTAAAAATCTAAAATTTGACCCCAATTTACACCAGGCGATGTCAGAAGTTGAGGATGAAAATAAAGACACCGGAAGTATTCTTGAAGAAATTCAACCAGGTTATATGTTAGGGGAAAGGCTATTAAGGCCGTCTCTTGTGAGCGTTGCTAAGAAAAAAACCCACAAAACTGAGGAAAATAATCAAAAAAAAGAAGGTAAATAGCCTTGTAGAAGGAAAAAAAACACCCATATAAAAGTCGTACAATAAAAGGAAATTAAAAAATGAGCAAAGTAATTGGAATAGACTTAGGAACAACTAATTCATGTGTTTCTATCATGGATGGTTCACAAGCAAAAGTTTTAGAAAACACTGAAGGAGCAAGAACTACACCTTCAGTTGTAGCTTTTTTAGAAAATGACGAGAAACTTGTTGGTCAGCCAGCAAAAAGACAAGCTGTCACGAATGCAAAAGATACAATTTTCGCAGCCAAAAGATTAATTGGTAGGTCTTTTGAAGATGAAACAGTTAAAAAAGATATTGGAAGAGTTCCATTTCAAATAGTTAAATCAGATAACGGTGAAGCTTGGGTTGAAGGAAAAGGAAAAAAATATTCTCCTTCTCAAATATCTGCTTTTGTTTTACAAAAAATGAAAGAAACTGCGGAAAAATATTTGGGTCAAGCAGTCACAAAAGCTGTGATTACAGTTCCGGCTTATTTTAATGACGCCCAAAGACAAGCAACAAAAGACGCTGGAAAAATTGCAGGATTAGAAGTTTTAAGAATCATCAATGAACCTACAGCTGCAGCGTTAGCTTATGGATTAGACAAAAAAAATGGACAAAAAATAGCGGTTTATGATTTAGGTGGTGGAACATTTGATGTGTCGATATTAGAAATAGGTGATGGCGTTTTCGAAGTTAAATCAACTAATGGAGACACCTTTTTAGGAGGTGAAGATTTTGATGACTCAATAGTAAATTATTTAATAGACGAATTTAAAAAAGACAATGGAATTGATCTTAGAAATGATAAACTTGCCTTACAAAGATTGAAAGAAGCAGCAGAAAAAGCTAAAATAGAATTATCTTCAGCAGCGCAAACAGAAATTAATTTACCTTTTATCACAGCAGATAAAACTGGACCTAAACATGTTAATTTAAAATTAACTAGAGCAAAGTTAGAAGCCTTGGTCTCAGATTTGGTTGAGAGAACATTAGAACCGTGCAAAGTAGCATTAAAAGACTCTGGCTTTTCAGCTGCTGAAATCAACGAAGTAGTGCTAGTCGGTGGAATGACTAGAATGCCAAAAATTGTGGAGACTGTAAAAAACTTTTTTGGTAAAGAACCAAACAAAAGTGTAAATCCAGATGAAGTTGTTGCAATGGGTGCTGCTATACAAGCAGGTGTGTTACAAGGTGATGTAAAAGATGTTTTGTTATTAGATGTAACTCCTTTATCTTTAGGGATAGAAACGCTAGGGGGTGTATCAACTAAACTTATTGAAAAAAATACAACCATTCCAACTAAAAAAAGCCAAGTATTTTCAACTGCTGAAGACAATCAGCCAGCTGTTTCAATTAGAGTTTTACAAGGTGAAAGAGAAATGGCATCAGACAATAAGATTTTAGGAAATTTTGAATTAGTTGGAATTCCTCCAGCACCAAGAGGAACTCCTCAAATTGAAGTTACATTTGATATTGATGCAAATGGAATAGTTAACGTTTCTGCAAAGGATAAAGGCACAGGAAAAGAGCAAAAAATACAAATTCAAGCTTCAGGTGGATTATCTGAAGAAGAGATTAATAAAATGGTAAAAGAAGCTGAAGCTAATAAAGAAGCTGATAAGAAAAAGAGGGAGTCGGTTGATGCAAGAAATCAAGCCGATAGTCTTGTTTTTTCTACAGAGAAAAGTTTAAAAGAGCACGGAGATAAAATCTCAGCTGAAGAAAAGAAAGCAATAGAAAACGGCATTGCTGATCTTAAAAAATCTTTAGAAGGAACTGATCCAGAAGATATTAAGAAAAAAACACAAAGTTTAATTCAAGTTTCAATGAAACTAGGAGAGGCAGTTTACAAAAGCCAACAAAAACCTGAGGCTGGAAAATCTGGTGGACCAAAAGATGCTAATCCTAAAGATAAAGACAATGTAGTTGATGCTGATTTTGAAGACGTAAAAGAAGAAGATAAAGAAAAAAGCGCCTAAGAAAATAAA
>MDSW01117004.1_pt1 | contig 16530 bp, 15 predicted proteins | sample 811171 | NCBI WGS metagenome assembly MDSW01 (sample SAMN05326641, study PRJNA326480) | marine metagenome | isolation source: seawater | place: Atlantic Ocean: North West | collected 2012
AAGCACGCCACGCTCTCACTTCCTTGTCAATCGCGCGCAAAGCACCCGGCGCGACCGCGACAGGTTGTGCAGAGCTTCCCTAGCAACTGTCGCATCGCCCACTGCTATAAATCAGCGCTCGGTCAACCGAGGCAGCAGTTCCACGAGGTTGCAGGGTTTCGTGCGTCGGTCGAGCTGGGCGGCGATCAAGTTGTCCCAAGCATCGGCGACCGCGCCGGACGACCCCGGCAGACAGAAAATGAACGTGGCCTTGGCCACGCCCGCGATGGCCCGCGACTGCAGGGTCGACGTGCCGATATCTTTATAAGACAACATCCGGAACATCTCGCCAAAGCCGTCGATCTCGCGGTCGAAGAGAATCGACAGCGCTTGCGGCGTCACGTCGCGCCCGGTCAACCCCGTGCCGCCCGTGGTGATCACTACGTCAGGCGCCTCGTCAGCGATCCAGCGCGACACGATCGCGCGGAGCTCGTAGATATCGTCGGCGCAGATGCGCTTGTCGTGCAACATATGGCCGGCGGCCTCCAGGCGCTCGACGAGACGCGCGCCTGAGGTATCGGTTGCGGCATCGCGGGTATCCGAAACCGTGAGCACGGCAATACGAAGTGGCTGGAACGCCTGTGGCTGGGCCATGGTGTGCATGTCGGCAAAGAAGGCTCTCAGCGTGCCACAAGCACAGCCTTCTCGGCACTGCTATAATTTCCGGCTGGGCGCTCATTCCGAGCCGCCGCTCCCCGGCCGACACCATGTCGCGCGCTCGTTCGAGCCTGTTTTGACATGTGACCCGCTCGGCCCCCACCGATCAGGACACCTATGTCATTCGACAGCTTAGGCCTGTCGCCCCATCTGCTGGCGACTATTCAGGCTGCGGGCTATACCCAGCCTACCCCGATTCAGAAACAAGCTATTCCCTCGATCATCGACGGCCACGACGTATTGGGCGCGGCCCAGACCGGCACCGGCAAGACCGCAGCGTTCGTGCTGCCGATTCTAGAGCGCCTGGGCAAGGCCCATGAAGCCAAGCCGCGAGTGCTGGTACTGGCCCCCACCCGCGAGCTGGCCGCCCAGGTCGGCGAGTCGGTGGCCACCTACGCCGGCGATACCCGGCTCAAGCACACCGTGATCTTCGGCGGCGTGGGCTATCAGCCCCAGATTGCGGCGTTCAAGCGCGGCGTGGATATCGTCGTGGCCACGCCGGGCCGGCTCCTCGACCATCTGGGCGAAGGCCGGATTGATCTGTCGAACCTGACCACGCTGGTGCTCGATGAAGCCGATCGCATGCTCGACATGGGCTTCATCCACGACATCAAACGGGTGATGAAGCATCTGCCCGCCAAGCGCCAGACGCTGCTGTTCTCGGCCACGTTTTCAAAAGACATTCGCAAGCTGGCCGGCTCGCTGCTGCATGACCCGGTCGAAATCGACGTGGCCCCGCGTAACGCCACGGCCGAACTCGTCAGCCACCGCGCGGTGATGGTCGAAAAATCAGCCAAGCGCGCCGTGCTGTCGCATCTGATCACAAACGGCGTCTGGCAACAGGTACTGGTCTTCACCCGCACCAAGCACGGCGCCAACCGACTGGTGAAACAGCTGGAAACCGACGGCATCGCCGCAGCCGCACTGCACGGCAACAAATCCCAGAACGCACGAACCAAGGCCTTGTCCGGCTTTAAGGACGGCAGAGTACGTGCGCTTGTGGCCACGGATATCGCCGCCCGCGGCATCGATATCGACGGCCTGCCCCACGTGGTCAACTACGAGCTGCCCAACGTGGCCGAGGACTATGTACATCGCATTGGGCGCACGGGCCGCGCCGGTGCAGCCGGCGAAGCGATCTCACTCGTAGCCAAGGACGAGCGCAGCTATCTGAAGGCCATCGAAAAGCTGATCAATCAGACCGTCGAGCGCATGGACGTCGACGGCCTGGACCCGGCCATCATCGAAGCGGCCGCCGCACGGGACGCCGAAGCCGCCAAGAATGCGCCCGATAAACCCGCGGGCGGCCGCAGCAGCCGCGGCGGCAAGCCGAACAACGGTTCCAACAACCGCGGCCGACGGCGTGGTGGCGGTGGCGACAAATCGGGCGGCGGAAACACCAACGAAGGCGGCCACGCCCGGCTCAAGCGCGGCAGTCGCCGCGGCGGCCGGCGTTCCGGGCGCAGCGGTGGCGGCAACAAGCCGCAGAGCTGAGCCGCATCACCCGCACTTGATGCGCCCAAGGCGAGCCTCGGCTCGCCTTTTTTCTTGTCTTATTCCTTTACACTACCGTCATGATCGCGTTCAAAAACCTCACCCTGCGACGCGGGCCGCGCAAGCTTCTAGAAAACGTTGACCTGCGGATCCAGGCCGGCCAGCGGGTCGGTATTGTGGGCGCCAACGGCACCGGCAAATCCTCGCTGCTGGCGATGATGCTGGGCGAGCTGACCCCGGACGCCGGCGATATCGAGATTCCGGCGCATCTGGATATCGCCACCGTGCGTCAGCACGCCCCGGCCGGCAGCCAGCCGGCCATCGAGTACGTCCTAGACGGCGACGTCGAGCTACGTGACATCGAGACCCGCCTGGCCACCGCCGAGGCCGACGGTGATGGGAACGCCATGGCCGAGCTGCACGGCCGCCTGGCCGAAATCGACGGCTATGCGGCCCGATCCCGCGCGGCGCGCCTGCTCCACGGGCTGGGGTTTGCGCCCAGTGCCCACGAGTCACCGATCGACGACTTCTCGGGCGGCTGGCGCATGCGTCTCAATTTGGCCGCCGCGCTCATGCACCGCTGTGATCTGCTGCTGCTGGACGAACCCACCAACCATCTGGATATGGACGCGGTGTTCTGGCTCCAGGACTATCTGGCCGCGCATCCGGCCACGCTCGTGGTCATCTCGCACGATCGGGATTTTCTGGATGCCCTGGTCACGCATACCCTGCACCTGGAGCACGGCGCGGCCACCCTGTATACCGGCAACTACTCCACGTTTGAGGTCATGCGCGCCGAGGCCAAGGCCCAGCAACAGGCCGCCTACGAGAACCAGCAGAAGAAACTGGCCCAGCTGCAGGGCTTCGTCGATCGCTTTCGCGCCCAGGCCACCAAGGCCCGCCAGGCCCAGTCCAAGCTCAAGCAGATGGAGCGTATGGAAAAGGTCGAGGCCGCGCACTGGGATACGCCGTTTTCTTTCCAGTTCTTAACGCCCGAGCGGCTGCCGGAAACCCTGCTGCGTATCGACAACGCCGACGTAGGCTACGACGACACACCGCTGGTTGGCGATGTGAAACTCCGGCTGGTGCCCGGCGATCGCCTGGCGATTCTGGGCCGCAACGGCGCCGGCAAGTCCACGGTGATGAAACTGCTGGCCGGCGAGCTGAACGCTCTGGACGGCGACGTTCAGCCAGACAAATACCTCAAGATCGGCTATTTCGCCCAGCACCAGCTCGAGGTGTTGGACGATGCCGCGAGTGCCGCTCAGCACCTGCAACGGCAAGATCCGAAAGCTAGCGAGCAGCATATCCGCGACTTCCTGGGCGGCTTTGATTTCCGCGGCGACAAGGCTTTGGAGCCGATCGCCCCGTTTTCCGGCGGCGAGAAAGCCCGGCTGGCGCTGGCCCTGGTGGTGCATGAAAAGCCCAACCTGCTGCTGCTGGACGAGCCGACCAACCATCTGGATCTGGACATGCGCCATGCCCTGGAGACGGCCCTGGCCGGCTACACGGGGGCGGTGGTGATGATCGCCCATGACCGCCACCTCATCGATGCCACCTGCGACCAGCTCTGGCGGGTGGCCGACGGGGCGCTCGAGCCTTTCGACGGCGATCTGGACGACTATGCCAAGTGGCTGTCGCGCCAGAACGCCGCCAAGGAAGGCCAAAGCAAAGGCAAGGACACCGCCAAGCCCAGGGCCGGCGAAACCAAGACCGATCGCCGCGGCAGCGCCGAACAGCGGGCCGCCGAGAAGCCGCTGAAGAACCAGCTCAAAAAAGCCGACGAGGAAATGGCCCGGCTGACCACCAAGATCGAGGCCCAGGACGCCCAGCTGGCCAAGCCCAGCGTCTACGGCAACCCGGTCGAGGCTGCCCGCGTCACCCAGGAGCGTGCCACGCTGGCCCGCCAGCTGGAGGCCGCCGAGGCCCGATGGATGGAGGCTGCCGAGCAGCTCGAAGCGCTCACCGACCCGAGTGCGGCGTAATGGCCGAGTTTTCCTACTTCTGGCACGACTACGAAACCTTCGGCGCTGATCCCAAACGCGACAAGCCGGCCCAATTTGCCGGCATACGCACCGACGCCGACTTCAACATCATCGGCGACCCGGTCACGCTCTATTGCCAGCCGCCGGCCGACATGCTGGGCCATCCCGAGGCCACGCTGATCACCGGCATCACGCCGCAATATGCGCTGGAGCATGGCGTGCCCGAGCCGGAGTTCATCGCCACGATTCTGGCCGAGATGCGCGTGCCCGGCACCTGCAGCGTGGGCTACAACAGCCTGGCCTTCGACGACGAGGTCACGCGCCACGCGCTCTGGCGCAATTTTTACGATCCCTACGAGCGCGAATACAAACAAGGCTGCTCGCGCTGGGACATCATCAACATGGTGCGCCTGGCCTATGCGCTGCGCCCGGACGGGATTACCTGGCCGACGCGCGACGACGGCACGGTAAGCTTCAAGCTCGAGCACCTGGCCGCGGCCAATCAGCTTACCCAGGAATCGGCCCACGATGCGCTGTCCGACGTGCACGCCACCATTGACCTGGCCCGGCTGATCCGCGACAAGCAACCCAAGCTGTTCGACTGGGTGGTGACTCATCGCGACAAGGCCAGCGCTCGCAAGATGCTGGACATGACCACGCGCAAACCGGCGCTGCACGTCTCAGCCAAGTTCGGCGCGGCCCAGGGCTGTCTGTCGCCGGTGATGCCGATCGCCGCCCACCCGGTGAACAAGAACTGCATCATCACCTATGACCTGCGCCATGACCCCGCGCCGCTGCTGGAGCTGGACCCAGACGAAATCTTCGACCGCATCTTCACCCCGGCCGAGGATTTGCCTGACGATGCCCCCCGGGTGGCGCTCAAGGGCGTGCATCTGAACAAGTGCCCGGTGCTGGCGCCGTTTGAGATGATGCGCGAGACCGAGGCCAAGCGTCTGAACCTGGACATCAAGACCTGTCGTCGCCACTGGAAAGCCATCCACGACCGCCTGGCCGAGGTCGAGGCCAAAGCCATCGCCGTGTTCGAAGCCCGGGTGTTCGACGCCGAAAGCGACGCTGAAGCCGCCCTTTACGACGGCTTCGTCTCTGACACCGACCGCGCCAAGGCACGCGAGATCCACACCACGCCGGCCGATCGTCTGGCCGAGGGCGATATCGTGTTCAGCGACAACCGCTTGAACGAGCTACTGTTTCGCTGGCGCGCGCGCCATCATCCCGACACGCTGGCCGAGGCCGAAAAAGACGACTGGCAGAACTGGGTGGCCAAGCGGCTCGAGTTCGCCCCCGACGGTGGCCTGACGCTCGACGAGTACGACGAGACCGTGGCGACCCTGATGGAGCGAGTGAAAGGCCAGCCAGGCAAACTCCAGCTACTGCTGGATCTCAAGGCCTGGGGGGATCGCCAGCGCGCCCGGCTCTGAGCCGTCGCGACTCGCGAAATTCTGGCATTTTTCGTCTGCAGATTACGCCGATTTCGCAAATGGCGGACGGGCCAACGCGGCATCACTGCCATCGAGGCGCCACGAGTGCCGGCGCTACGGAAGCGCTCCATCGGCACCGCTGGATGACCGTAGCGCCGGGCCCGTTCAAGACCCGCCTCGTTCGACCGCTATCTGCGAAACCTGCGGATAAACCCAAGACAGAAGCGACAAAGCGTTAGCATGGCAGCAAGACCCAATCGCAACGCACCATGCTGCCCAACCTGAGCGACATCGAAGCCCGCCTGATCGGCTGTCTGATGGAAAAATCGGTGACTACGCCGGATCAGATGCCGCTGACTCTCAACGCCCTCACCAACGCGGCCAATCAGAAGTCGGCCCGCGAGCCGGTCATGGCGCTGAGCCAGACTGAAGTCGGCCGCACCATGCGCAGCCTGGCCGAGCGCCGGCTCGTACACGTGGAGGAAAACTTCAAGACCGGCGTGGCCAAGTACAAGCAGCGGCTGTGTGGCAGCACCAATTTTTCCGATATCCCGTTGAACCGGGCGCAGTTTGCGATCGTGACCCTGCTGTTGCTGCGCGGCGCGCAGACCCCCGGCGAGCTCCGCGCACGGGCCGGCCGGCTCTATGCCTTCGACGACAACGACGACGTGGCCACGGCGGCCGGCGCGCTGGTCGACGAGGACAACCCACAAACCAGCGTGCTGGTCCGCCTGCCACGCGCCAAGGGGCGCAAGGAAGCCCAGTTCATGCACCAGTTGGCCGGCGAGATCGATCGCAGCCAGCCCGTGGGCGGCGCGGCCACGACCGCCGACGCTGATACGGATACCGCGGCGCTAAAAGCACGAATCGCCGAGCTCGAGGCTGAAAACGCCGAGCTTCGCGCCCTGCTCGACGATGCATAAGCCACGACAAGCAATCATCGAGGACGCGCTCACCAAGCTGAACATCAGCCGCACCGCGCCGGCCAACAACGCGCGTGCGGGACCATCTTTCGGTGTATCTTGGGCCGGCCGGCCGACGGCATAGCGTCATCGGCCGGCCCCATTTGTCTGTGTGTCTGCCCATGTCCGTATCCGTCGTCGATGCCAGTCCGGCCGTCAAACAACTCGATCAAGCGATTATGGCGCTCGGCCAGGCGCGACAGGCCCAGCCCGAGGCCACGAACACCCACGTACTAGCGGCCGCCGGGCGCGTACTTCTAGAAGACGGCGGACCGGCGGCGCTCTATCATCGCGTGCGCCGGCTGGAGTCGGCTCGTGTATTCGCGGGCACGGACTGGGATCAGCCGGCGATCCTGCAGGCCGATATCGCTAAGATCTCGCTGCGCACGGGCGATCTGGCGACAACCACGATCGAAGCCCTGTCACAGCTGCGACTGCTGGCGGTGGCCGTTGGCGACTACCAGCACCCGCGCATCACCGCCCGGCGCGCGCATCAATTCATGACGCAGGTCATGGCGCTCAACCTGGATCTCATGGGCGGGCGGTTGAACGAATCCGATCGGGAGCGCGGCCAGGGCCTGGGCGAAGCGGTCGCTGCCCTTTATGCCTTCGAGCTGGCCACGATGGGCTACGAGAGTATTCTCGACAGCCTGGTGCGCGAGGTCTGGCGAATTCTGGATCAGCGGCCAATCGACATCGACCAGGCGCGCGATATGGTCATCCAGATCGCCCATTGTCTGTACGACCCGAGCATCGATACCGACAACGCCGGCGCCGCTGCACTCGTGAACAGCCTGTTCGCGCCGACGCCCGGCTGTAGCGAAGACCCGGGCATCGCCACCTACGCCACGCGCCTGGCCGACATGATGCCGGGCGCGCTGGCCGACGAAGCCCAACGCTTTGCGCGCGCGGTCCACCAGACCGGGCTGGTGTCGGATTATCACGCGGTGTTTCTGCGTCATCTGCGCAGCCTGGGCGCGGCCGGCGACACGCTGATTCCCGTAGCACTCGGCCTGTCCAGCACCGGGCGCGACGCGCTGGGCTGTTATCAGCTGTTGGTGCATACGCTGATCGACGAGTGTCTGTTCGTGGAGACCGCGCAGTCGATCTACGGCCTGTCCTGTCTGCTCGAGCGCGGCGTGCTCTACAGCGGGCCCGTAGCTGCCGGGCTATGGCGACAGATCCAGCTGCCCCTGTCGACCGAAACGCGCGACACGCTGGCCACGGCGTTTGGCGACGCGCTGGCCCCGCGACAGTATCTGCTGGCCGGCGTGTTGTCGCTGCTGGGCCAGCCGCTTGGCGTAGGCCAAGGCAACAACCCCACCTGTCAGTCAGTCATTGGCGTATCCATGTGGGCCGCCAACGATCCCGATTATCTGTTGCAGCTGCTGGCCTGGGCCGCGCGCGACGATGAGATTCTGTTTCGCTTCGAGGGCCAGACCGTGTCATCGAAGGGCCTGGCGGCAGGACTGGCCAAGACGCGCCCGCTGGACGTCGACCCGGTATCGATGATCTTGGTACCGCATCTGGACCGGATCTACATCGAGATGGGCCGGCTCTGCGGACCGCGCGACGACGATCTGCATCGCTGGATCCACCCGGAATTCTACGGCTGGTGGGTTGGCCAGGGCTTTCGCGTGGTGGCCGATCCCACCACCGATACCATCGTCGACCACGCCGATTTCCTGCGCCAGTTCTATGCCAGCTATCACCCGGTCTACAACAACAACCTGCCGGTGGTGCACCCCCAACCGGCCGGCATCGCGGCCACGGATAGCGCGGCGCGCTACATCGGCCGGCATGCTATTACGATCCTGCGCATCGGACGCGACCCGGCCGGCGAAATGCGGGTCTATTTCTTCAACCCGAACAACGACAGCGGCCAGGACTGGGGCGGCGGCGTGGTCACCTCCACCGAGGGCCACGGCGAGTTCTTCGGTGAAGCCAGTCTGCCCTTCCCTGCCTTTGCCTCCCGGCTGTTCGTCTATCACTACGACCCGCTGGAAAAAGGCGACCCCGACCAGGTGCCGGCCGGCGAAATACAACAGGCGGTTGAGGCCGCCGAGGCCAGCTGGGCGGGTGAATTCCAACCGCCCGCTTCATCGTGAAATGATCGGCCACGCCCCGAACGGGTGCGTGGTAGATTGCCCACAACAGGGTATGCTGATCTGATCCCGCTCTTGCGTTGTCTTTTATGTTCGATACACCCCGCGCCGACGCTATTCCCACGCGCAGTCTGATCTTGGGTTATTTGCCGATCGCGCCGCTCGTGATCGCTGCCGTACTGGTGTGGTTTGTGGGGCCGCTGACGCTGGCGTTTCTGATCACCGCAGCCATCTATTGGTCTGCGATTCTGTTCTTCTTTCTAGCGGGTGTACGCCGCGGCCTCAGCTTTTTCACCGACGGCGGGCCGCAGCCGGCTCAGCTTCTGACCATGGGCCTATTGTTTCTATTGGGCCTGGCGGTATTCATCATGCCCTACGCGCTCATAGCGGTGATCCTGTGCGCCCTGGGGTTTGCCGGCGTGGCGGTGCTGGACCCGCGTGCAGCCAAGCGCGGCGAGGTACCGGACTTCTTCCGCACCCTGCGCCCGCCGCAGATGAGCCTGGCCGCAGCGTCGATGGTCTCGATGTTTCTTGCGATGTTGTTCTAAACCAACTATTCGTTATGTGACTCCACGTGGCCGCCGAACTCGCGCCGCATGGCCGACAGCAGACGATCGCCGTAGTCCTCGTCCACGCGCGAGCGAAACCGCGAGAACAGCGCCGAGGCCAGCACGTTGGCCGGCACGCCCTGCTCGACCGCGGCATCCACCGTCCAGCGGCCTTCCCCCGAGTCGGCGACCTCACCGGAGAACTCTGACAGGCTCGCGTCGCGCGCCAGGGCGATCGACGACAGATCCAACAGCCAAGACGAGATGACGCTGCCGCGCCTCCAGACTTCTGCGATATCCGCCAAATTAAGATCAAAACGTTCGGCCTCGGGCAATGCCTCGCTGGCCCGGCCCTTGAGCAGGTTGAAACCCTCGGCATACGCTGCCATCAGGCCGTATTCGATACCGTTGTGCACCATTTTCACGAAATGGCCCGAACCAGCCGGGCCGCAGTGGATATAACCCTGTTCGGCGCGGGGGTCCAGGCCGTCGCGCCCCGGCGTACGATCAATCTCCCCGAGTTGCGGCGCCAGTGCATAAAAGATCGGATCCAGCGTCTCGACCCATGTGGTTGGCCCACCGATCATCAGGCAATAGCCGCGCTCGCGCCCCCAGACACCGCCGGATACGCCGACGTCGAGATAAGCAATATCGCGCTCGGCCAGACGTGACGCGCGGCGAACATCGTCCTTGAAGTTGGCATTACCGCCGTCGATGATGCTGTCGCCCGCCGTCAGTGTGTCTGACAGCGTGTCGATCGTCTGCTCGGTGACCGTCCCCGCGGGCAACATGAGCCAGACGGTGCGCGGGGGTGTGAGCGCATCCGCCAGTTCGGCCAGCGAGCCCACGGCTTGGGCGCCCTCGCCGGCCAGGCCGTCACGCGTCTCACGGCTTTGGTCGTAGACCACCACCTCGTGATCGGCGTCCATCAGACGCCGCGCGATGTTGCCGCCCATGCGGCCCAAGCCAACAATTCCGATCTTCACTTGAGACAATCCTTTATTTTGCCGATTGGCCCGTCGGGCGCGAATCGTGATCTCTCGCCTGCGTCTCGAGCGCCGTCAGTCCTAGTCGCCCAGTTTGTCCTTGGTGCGATGCTCAAAATCGCTGGCCGCGTGGCGCTCGGGCAGCTGCTCTGATTCGTCGCCCCACAGCCGATTGACCATACGCCCACGGCGCACCGCCGGCCGTGCATCGATGGCCTGGGCCCAGCGCTGGACGTTTTCGTATTCTTGAACCTGGAGAAACTCGCCGGCGTCATAGAGCCGGCCGAGCGCCAACGCGCCGTACCAGGGCCAGGTCGCGATATCGGCGATGGTGTACTCCGCCCCGGCCAGATAGGCGTTGTCGGCCAGGCGCCGGTCCAGCACGTCGAGCTGGCGCTTGGTTTCCATCGTGAAGCGGTCGATCGCGTACTCGATCGGCTCGGGCGCGTAGTTGTAGAAATGCCCGAATCCGCCGCCGAGATACGGCGCACTGCCCATCTGCCAGAACAGCCAGTTCAGGGTTTCGGTGCGCGTGTCGGCATCGGTGGGCAAAAATGCGCCGTAACGCTCGGCCAGATACACCAAGATCGAGCCGGACTCGAAGATACGTCGCGCCGGTGACACGCTGTGATCGACCAGCGCCGGAATCTTGGAGTTGGGGTTGATCTCGACGTAGCCGCTTGAGAACTGCTCGCCGTCGCCGATGTTGATCGGCCAGGCATCGTATTCGGCATCAAACCCGGCCTCGAGCAGCTCCTCGAACATCGCTGTAACCTTCACCCCATTGGGCGTGGCCAGCGAGTAAAGCTGAAACGGATGCTCGCCGACCGGCAGCTTGGCCTCGTACCGCGGGCCGGCCTCCGGGCGATTGATGCTGGCAAACTTGCCACCGCTTTCCTTATCCCAGGTCCAGACCCGCGGCGGCTGATAGTCGTTGTCACTCATTGTGCTATAGCTTGTTCAATGCGATATGCACCAGTCTACGCCACCGGACTCGACTTCATGAACCAGCGACACTATCGGAGTCGTTGCTATCGTTTGACGGCGCTGATTGGCGTCGTGGTCACAAGCGTATTCACCGGCGGCTGTGTGCTGGCCACCGGCGCGTCGGCTGGATTGTCGGGGCATACCGGGCACGCACCGGCGCCGTGCGCCGACAGCACGACGCGCGAGGCTGATCGACCCTGTCGCCGGGAAACACGCTGACCGATTGGCTTAGAATAAGGTATCGCGGGCCAACGGCTCGCCCGTGTCTTAGACTGCCGGAGCGCCCATGAGTCCCTCACCGTCCTCGGCCGACCAGGCCACGTCGCTGGAAGCCCATCTGGCGCGCGAGAACCCTTTGCTGCTCGAGCCGCTGGCCGAGTTCCGTCGACTCGACAAGATCGCTGCCCGCATGCACCTGTTGGCCGGCGACGCCAGTTTTACGCGGCGCGTGCCCTGGTGGCCTGTCATCTCCCTGCTGGGGACGTTCTCGGCCGGCAAGTCCAGCTTCATCAACGGTTATCTGGGCACCGATCTGCAGCGAACCGGCAATCAGGCCGTCGACGACCGCTTTACCGTCATCTGCTACGGCGAGGACGCCGAGCCACGCACGCTACCCGGCACCGCGGTCGATGCGGACCTGCGGTTTCCCTTTTATCGCATCAGCGGCGAGATCGAGGACGTGGCAGCCGGCGAAGGCCGGCGTATCAACAACTACCTGCAGCTCAAGACCTGTCACGCCGAGCGCCTCCGCGGCAAGATCCTGCTCGACTCGCCCGGCTTCGACGCCGACAGCCAGCGCTCGGCCACGCTGCAGATCACCGATCGCATCATCGATCTCTCCGATCTGGTCTTGGTCTTTTTCGACGCGCGCCATCCCGAGCCCGGCGCCATGCGCGATACGCTGCGTCATCTGGTCTCGGACACGATCGGCCGCGATGACGCGGCCAAATTCGTGTTCGTGCTCAACCAGATCGATACCACTGCACGCGAAGACAACCCCGAAGACGTGGTCGCGGCGTGGCAGCGCGCTCTGGCCTCTTCCGGGCTCACCGCCGGGCGTTTTTTGCGGATCTACGACGAGGCCAGTGCGCCGCCGATCGCCGATGAGGCTCTGGCCGCCCGCTTCAAGGCCAAGAAAGATGCTGATATGGACGAGCTGCATCGACGCATGACCGGCGTCGAGGTCGATCGTGCCTATCGCGTGGTCGAGATGATGACCACGGCCGCCGCCACGCTGGCCGGCAACGATGGCGTGGCGCGCCTTAAAGCACTTCTCGGCCGGTGGCGGCGGCACGTGGGCTTGATCGATATCGCGGTGCTCGTCCCCATGGCCGTGCTGGTCATAGCCCTCGGTATCGTCTATCGCGACGTCGCCGGCGGGCTCCTATCGGCCATCGTCAATCTTTCGCCTGGGGGTATGGCGCTACTGGCGGTGGCCGTAGCGGTGATCGCCGGCGTGCATTTTGTGACTCGTACGCTGGTGGCGCAGCGCCTGGCTGCGCGCATCGCGCCGGCATCGCAACAGGTCTTTGGCCTGGATATCCGGCGCGCGTTCGCACGCAACACCCGCTGGTGGCGCAGCATCTTTGTGCTTCAGCCCAAAGGCTGGGGATGGCTGGCTCGACGCCGCGTTACGCGTATTCGGGGCAAGCATGAAGCCATGGTGCGGCGCTTGAACGACCGCTTTGCGCGTCCGTCGGGCTGATGCGCGTTCTTGTTGCCGGGGCCAGCGGTTATATCGGGCGCCATGTCGTGGCCGAGTTGGTCAGGCGCGGGCATCAAGTCGTCGCTTTACTGCGGCGCGCACCTGACGCCAATTTAGCGAGTTTTCTGGACGGCGCCCGGCCGTGCCTGACGCCCACGCTTAACGACGCCGCGTTGGCCGCGTCCGCGGGCAGGATCGGCAGCGTTGATGCGGTCGTCTCGTGTATCGCCGCGTCCAGCGGTCGACCGGCAGAGGCCTGGGCCGTTGATCACGATATGAATCAAGCGCTTTTGCGCCTGGCAACCCGCTTGGGTGCTCGTCATTTCCAGCTGCTGTCGGCGCTGTGCGTGCAACGCCCGGTACTGGCCTTTCAGCGCGCGAAACATGCCTTTGAACAGGCGCTCGCGGATGCGTCCATCGACCACTCGATTATCCGCCCCACAGCGTTTTTCAAATCCCTGGCCGGACAGATCGAACGTATTCGTCACAACAAGCCGTTTCTGCTTTTCGGACAGGGCCCAGGGCCGTCCTGTATTCCGATCAGCGAAGCTGACTTGGCAGGTTTCATGGCCGACGTGCTGGCCGACGACCGGCGCTGGAACCGGACTCTAGCTACTGGCGGGCCGGGGCCGGCAGTCACACCCCAAGAGCGGGGCGAGATGTTGTTTGCCCTGGCCGGTAAACCCAGCCGATTCCGGCGGATTCCGTTATCGCTGGTTCGATCTGTTGGCTGGGGGCTGGCAGGTGCGGGACGGGTGTCACGCCGTGCGGCCGATGGCGCAGAGTTCGCGCGTATCGCCTATTTCTATGCAACCGAGCCGATGCTGGTCGCCGACCCAAATAGCGGTCAACCGAGCGCTGCAGCAACCCCACGCTGCGGCCGGGACACGCTGGCCGAGTTTTACGCCCGTACTTGGCGCAAGGGCCTCGACGGGCAACGTCTAGGCGACGCTGCCCTGTTCGAGCGCCGGTCCTAGCGACGATTAGCGACGCTGGGTGTGATTGACGGCCACCTCGTTACGATGCGTTTTCGGCGCGGCCGAAATATCGCGACGTGTCGTCGACGGCTGCACGCCGTCCTGATAAATCGCCGGCTGAGCGCGCTGGGCGGCGACGTTCTCCAAACCCTCAGCGGGCGCGGAATCCGTTTTGGCCGGCTCGTTGTCGATACGCGTGGTGCTGGGCAGCACGTGCGTCTGGTAATTACCCGGCTGTACGGCTGCGCCGGCACTTCCGGCCAGCGAAACGCCCACGAAGCCAGCGAGGAGCGAGGAAACGATCAGTTGCTTGTTCATGATGACCCTTCCGGTATTAGACTTTCGTCGTACGCAGATATAGTGCCACCTAATCGTCTTACTTCAAGCGATTGCGTAAAACTAAATATGAATCGATCTCATAGCGTTATACGATCGATATAGAGCGAGATTCATGTCGCCTGCCCGGCGGCCGGGTGAGCGATGGCTTGATTTCTAGTGAGCCAAGCGTCATTTCCTACACTGTTCACTCGCAAGCGAGACCCCGTCATGACACGCTATTCAAAAGACCCGGATGCTATTTCGCGCCTGTCCGCCGAGCAGTACCGGGTCACCCAGGAAAACGGCACCGAGCGCCCCGGCACCGGGGAATACCTGGATAACAAGCAAAGCGGTATCTACGTGGATATCGTCTCCGGCGAGCCGCTGTTTGCCTCGAGCGACAAATACGATTCGGGCTGCGGCTGGCCAAGCTTCACAAAACCCATCGAGACAGCCCACGTGGCCGAGCTTACCGATAACTCGCTGGGCATGACGCGAACCGAGGTTCGCTCCAGCCACGGCGACAGCCACCTGGGTCACGTGTTTCCCGATGGCCCGGCCGACCGCGGCGGCCTACGTTATTGCATCAACTCGGCCTCGCTGCGTTTTATTCCCAAAAACGAGATGCAGGCCGAGGGCTACGGCGACTACATTGATCAAGTGGAGGACGTATGAGCGAACAACGCGCCATTCTGGCGGGCGGCTGCTTCTGGGGTATGCAGGATCTGATTCGCAAGCAAGACGGCGTGCTGGCAACCCGGGTCGGCTATTCCGGCGGCACCATGAAACACCCCTGCTATCGCGATCATGGTCATCACGCGGAAGCCATCGAAATCCTCTATGACGATGCCCAGATGAGCTATCGGCGTCTGCTGGAGTTCTTCTTCCAGATTCACGACCCGACGACCAAGAACCGCCAAGGCAATGACATCGGCGAGTCGTATCGCTCGGCTATCTATTATCTGAACGACGCACAGAAACAGATCGCCGACGACACCATCGCCGACGTCGAAGCCTCAGGGCTCTGGCCCGGCCGGGTCGTCACCGAGGTCGAGCCCGCCGGCGAGTTCTGGGAGGCCGAGGACTACCACCAGGATTACCTGGAACGCGTGCCAGGCGGCTATACCTGTCACTTCCCGCGTCGCGACTGGGTGCTGCCGCGCCGCGCCGAAAACGCCTAGACCCGCTGGCCCAACGCTTTAGAAATAAAAAAGCCGGCGTGTCAGCACGCCGGCTTTTTCATGCGCGGTGATCAGCCGGCCAACGCTTTTTTCAGGGCAGCAAGCGCCGGGGTGTTGCCGTTGGCGGTGGTCACGCCGTCCAGCCACTGGCCCACGCGATCCATGTGGGCCTTGAGCCAGCCGGTCGCGACCTCGTCGGCCGACTGCTTGTCGTAGCCGTAGTCATAGATCCATTGGCTCTGGATTTTGGCCGGCACGACCATCTGCTTGAGAAAACGCGTGGCGTTGGGGTTGGTCTTGGCATAGGCCGGGTTGATGGCCGTCCAGACCGACGACCCGCCGCCCCAGATTTCTTTCGGGTCCTCGAGATAGCGCAGGTCGTACTTGATGTTCATCCAGTGTGGCTTCCAGCCCAGGAACACGATCCATTTCTTGTCGTCGATCGCACGTCCAGCCTCGGCGAGCATTGCCGCGGTGCTGGAGGCTCGCAGGGTCCAGTCGCCTAGGCCGTAGACATCACCATCGATCGCGTCCTGGACGATCTGGTTGCCGTCGTTGCCGGCCTCGATGCCATAGATACGCTGCTCAAAGGCATCGGCATGCGCGTTGAGATCCGCGATGCTGTGCACACCGGCGTCCCAGACATAATCCGGCACCACCAGATCGTACTGGGCATCGGGGACGTTCTTGACCAAAAGTTCGATCTTGCCGGCATCGACCAGCGGCTGCACGGTCGATTTCTGGGTCGGCATCCAGATCCCCAGGTCGGCATCAATATCCCCGCGCGCTACACCTTGAAGCGCGATCGTCCAACTGGCGTTGGTGAGCCGGGTGTCATAGCCGATCGCCTCGAGGATGGTCTGGGCGACCGTGGTTTTGACCGTCACGCCCGGCCAGGGCGCCGAGGCAAAGCGTACCGTCTGGCTCGCGTCGTTGGCTGCCAGCGCCGCCGGGCTAGCGATCGCCGCCAACGCCAGAACACCGGCCCAGAGCGTGTGTCGCATCGTCTGAAGCATAAATTCTCCCTTGATTTAAGTGCGCGGACGCTAGGGCCTGTTGAGGTTTCATACGAGTCCGCGCCAAGCGCTGCTTTGCGGCAAGACGAGGCGTAGCGCGCGCCGCGCAGTCATTCTGCGCAAGCGTGCTA
>MDSW01142543.1_pt1 | contig 16526 bp, 14 predicted proteins | sample 811171 | NCBI WGS metagenome assembly MDSW01 (sample SAMN05326641, study PRJNA326480) | marine metagenome | isolation source: seawater | place: Atlantic Ocean: North West | collected 2012
AATGACAATTCATTGTTCTGAGATCATGGATAAAGAAGGTGATGCTCGAGTAGATATATCAGCTATAAAAGTATTTGTCCCTGCAGCCGGAACCAGAGTAGTTGATAGAGCCATCCAAATTCATGGTTGGAGAGGTGTATCAAGCGATACGCCACTCGCCGGTATGTATCAAGGGTTTAGAACATTGAGACTCGCAGACGGACCTGACGAAGTTCACAGAATACTAATTGCTAAGGAAATCTTGAATAGATATCACGACGGATTGTCTTGGGACTTTGGAGTATAGTTTTTAGCTTCTGGGAACTAATCTAACTGTTGAGGTGGCACTAGCTACAAGGTCACCCTTTTGGTAAAGTTTGCTAGTCATAAAAGCAGTGCTTTTTCCTAGCTGTAAGACTTCAGCTATACAATTGAGTTTTCCTTGACGTGTAGGAGCTAGGAAACTCACATTTATATCTAACGTCATTGGGATTATCTTAAAATCAAACAAACCCATCAATAGATGGGCCATTGGAGCATCTAACATCCCTGTTACAAATCCACCCTGAACTACCTGACCATTAGAGTGTGTAAAATTATGTACAGCCTCAAATTCCATTTCTATTAGGGGAGGTTTAGAACTGTAGTTGATTACTTTAGCACCTAAGGTTTCTGTACAAGGGGCTGAATCTGATTGTAGCGATTTCAGAATATTAGTATCGTTCATGACGCTTAATCCCTTGAACCAACTATCACATCAGATCCTGGTGGAGGGAATGGATAAAGAACATTATTTCTTCTAGAAACCTCAATCAATTGAGGATCTGAATCATAAGAAGCCAGCCTTGATACTACCCAAGCGATAGAAGTATCTCTTTTCAAGATTGAGATTACTGTATAAAAAATAATCTTAATATCTAGAAAGAAATTCTCATTCTCTATGTATATTAATCCAAGACGGCTCTTCCAAGGTCTTATTAATTGATTATATGCAAGATCTGGATCTTCTTTATCCTCTAAAATGTCTCCTTCGTCAGAAAAAACAATTGAAGCAAAATCAGTAATACCAGGTTTTACTTTCAAAAGATCCTTTTCAATCTCCGTATAAAGATCTGTTTCTCTTCTCACATTTGGACGTGGTCCAACTAAACTCATATCTCCTATTAGAACGTTCCATAATTGGGTGAGTTCGTCTAATTTATATTTTCTTATGAATTTTCCTATAGGTGTTATCCGTTGATCACTAGATCCAGTAGAATCGACTCCTGTCTTGTCCGCATCAATAATCATAGATCTTAACTTAACCATATTGAAATCTTTCTGGTTTAAACCCACTCTAGGAGCGACATAAAATGGAGAATGTCTATCTTGTCTCCATACTAAAAACATGACAGTCACCAATAGAGGACTAAACAATAAAAGTGCAGAAAAGGAAATTAATATATCAAGTAATCTTTTCACCTGTAAAATTCAATTACTTTTTTAGCTACGTAATGAACATCTTCATCAGAGATAAAAACATTCATAGGTAACATAATGCATTCTTCAAAGAACTTCTCAACTTTAGGAAGTTTTTCTTCAAAACCCAAATATTTCCATTGATGAACTCCCTTTCCTCCCCATTGAATTAAAGTTCCAATATTATTCTGATTTAAAAACTCTTTAAGGCCATCTCGCCTTTGAGCTCTTAGCTCATAATTTTGGAAGATGTCAAAATTATCTCCATGATCGGTAGGTGGTGGAGGAAGTTTGAGTTCTTCAACTTCATTCAAGAGAGAATCGTACAAAGAAGCGATTTCTCTTCTTCGCTTAATTATTTTTCCATATTCTGGCAGTTTATAATTAAGGATTGCTGCATGGAGATTATCAAGTCTACTATTTCTTCCCCAACTCTTAACCTCTCCTGCGTAGTTTCTTCCGTGATCATGTAGCTGATATATCTTATCAAAGAGATTTGCGTCATTGGTAATAACTCCACCTGCATCGCCCAAGGTGCCCATCACTTTTGCTGGAAAAAAACTAATAGCTGAAGCTGAACCAAAAGTACCTGAATGTTGGCCCTTGTAGTGGGCACCTAAAGATTGAGCTGCATCCTCAACAACCAAAAGATTATTTTTTTCAGCTATCTTCATAATACTATCCATGTCACAAACTCTACCATTGAGTTGTGTTGGCATTATTCCAACTGTATTAGGACCAATAGCATCTTCTATTGCTTCTGGATCTATCAAACAATCATCTTCTTTAATCTCAACAGGGATGGGCCGTCCTCCTGCAGTTATAATAGAGGAGGCTGTGGCAAGCATAGTATGTGAAGAACAAATTACTTCGTCTCCTGGTTTCAGTCCCAGAGCCATCCAACAAAATTCAAGGCCATCAGTCGCGTTACCAACTCCTATTGCATGGTTTGAACCAGTATATTTAGCAAGAGACTTTTCAAATTCTTCCAAGTCACTCTGCATTATGAAAGCTCCTCTAGATCCTACATCATCAAAAATTTTCAAGAGCTCTTCTTTATCATCCTCATACAACCTAGGATAGTCAAAAAAAGGAACATTTCTTTCTTCAGTCATTATTTTCTTCCTTGATTAGTTCAAAAGTAAAAATCCAAGACATCATTCTAACAAAAGGTATTTTTTCTAACGCCCTATCAATTAATTCAATAGGTTTGAGTAAAATCGGAAACTTTCCAGCAACATACCCAATTACATGCCAGAATTTAATTTGTCCAATATTAAAGAATCTTTTAGCAAATTTAATATCTTTAAAGCTCAGTATATGTGCCTTCTCCCATTCAGTTCTCATATCAGGGGTAAGCCACCTGTAAAACTTAATTGCTGGATTATAATCTAAGGCTTCTACAGCCAATATCTTGCCTCCAGGTTTTAAGATTCTTCTCAGTTCTGGAAATGCGTAAGATAGATCCAGATGATGAAGCATTCCAGAACAAATTATTGCATCTATAGAATTTTCTTCTAAGAGTGTGTTTTCCGCATCGGCTTGAAAAAACCTAACATTTTCAAGATTTTCTTCAGCTGCAAACTTTTTGGCATTTTCTATAGAGACGCTGGATATATCTAAACCTAAACTTAGAAGAGCGCCATTCTTTGCAGCAAGTCTTGCATTAGTTCCGTTACCGCAAGCGTAATCTAAAAAAACTTTATCTTTTGCTTCAGTTTTTATCCAATTCTCAACATAATCGTTCGACCTTTGTACCACACTGTAATATTTTTTGTTGCCATAAAATTTTTCAAATGTATCTCCTTCAGATGCTTGATCAACCTGATTATCTGAACCCATATTTTGCCTATCCCGATCATGGAACTGTAATTCTTTTAACTTCCTATCATCTAAATTACTAACCCAATGTTCGTCTGCTATTCTGTCAATTTCGTCAATAACATTGTTTAATTTTTGAATTTCATTCATCTTTAATCCTCCTTAAGAATTAAAAAGCGACTTAATCTTTTCTACTACGTCCTTTTCATCAAAATAGTAGTTCTTTTCAAGAAATCTTGATGTAGGTGCCGGTGCATCTGGAAGAGCAATCCTTATTGGAGAGCTCTTGAAAATCTCAGGATTTAATTTCTCTACAACAGAGGTGATTATCTCTGAAGAAAAACCAGAAGATGTCCAACCAGAATCAATAACAGCTAAACGACCAGTTTTTTTCACTGAATCTAGTATAAGGTCATAATTCATTGGATTGATTACTCTTAAATCTATTATTTCAGGTTTAATACCTTCATTTATAAGCATCTGTTGTGATCTCTTTGCAACGAGTGTAGAGAAGCTTGATGCAACTAGTGTGATGTCTTCTCCTTTAGTAACAACCAAAGGAGTAATATCATTTAAGTCAAGCTCTTCAACTGGTTTTAAGATATCTTCTTGTTCGTATAACCAACGATCGTCAATATACATGACTGGATCTTGAGAAAGAACAGAGGCAATTAAAAGATCTCGTGCATCGGCAACAGAGGAAGGCATTACGACTCGCAAACCAGGAACATGAGCAAACCAATTATGAAGAGCCTGAGAGTGTTGGGCACCTTGCTCACCACCACGGTTTATTATAGATCTAATGGTCAAGCTTGGGTGTCCTTGTCCTCCGGTCATGTGGGACCATTTAGCAGCTTCGTTAACTATAGCATCCATTGCGTATAGCATAAAATCCATCCTAGGATGGACTACTATTGGCTTCATGCCTGCCAAAGAGGCACCAACAGCTGCTCCGGTACAAGCAGACTCAGAAACAGGTGTATCTATGACTCTTTCTACACCAAACTCTTTATCTAAATTTGTCATAGAGTTTCCTACATACCAAGGACTCCATAACCCTTGGCCCATAACAAATACGTCTTCATAGTTATTGAGAAGATAGAAAAAAGCTTCTCTAATAGCTGTTCCGTAGTTATGATTTTGATCTTCCAAAATTTATTCTTTATTTTTTGTACACCCTATCTAATAAAGATGTTAAGGGTGGATACTCATCAGTTTCTGCTTCTTGCCAAGCCTCAATAAATTTTTTATCTAATTTAACTTCGAAGTCATTCAATGATTTCATGATTTCAGAGTCATCTTTCATAGAATCAGTCAATCTTTTTATTGGATCTCTCAATCTCCAATCGTCTACATCCTCAAGAGATCTATTTACACCAACATCTATGTCCTCTCTCCAATCAACATGACCAAAGTGTCTATAAGTTATGACCTCTAGAAAGCCTGGTCCATTTCCATTCCTTGAACTTTCAATCAATCTCTTGGATTTTTTATAGACGTCAACAATATCATTTCCGTCAGCCAATTCATTTTCTATATGATTTGCTGCAGCAAATCTAGTCATTAGGTTTGAAGGTTGCCGTAAGGAAATATGCATATGACTAGAAAAAAAATTATTTTCGACTACAAACAATACTGGAACTTCTAAAACTTTTGCAAGATTTAATGATTCATGGACAACTCCTTCCTCCATAGCCCCATCGCCGAAATAAACGACACCTATGTCCTTTTTATTTTGAAGCTTAGCAGCAAGACCTGCTCCAACTGCTAGAGGAACTGTTCCGGCAACAATTGGAACTGCTCCATAGAACCCGCTGTTTTCATCCCATAAATGCATCGAGCCACCCATGCCTTTTGAAAAGCCGGTATTCTTTCCTAAAACTTCCGCAAATAGCTTTTTATAATCTGGATTTAATGCCATTAGATGGGCGTGAGATCTGTGAGCACTAAAAACTCTGTCACTTTTAGTAAGATTCTCAGAAACTCCAACAGCTATGGCTTCTTGCCCGGCACTTAGGTGAACAGGGCCTCCTATCAGGCCATCTTTTCTTTTGGCTGCTAAAAATTTTTCTACATTCCTAGCCAAGATCATTTTTTTTGCGAAATTAAGTCGCAGTTCTTCTGAAATCCCCTTTAAATCTATAGGGGAGTTAAACTCTTTAGGGTGTGAGAGTTTGCCTACTTGATTCTCAAATTTCATAATTAATTATTCAATCTAGCTTCACAGTATATAACTTTAAAATCGGCATTAGGTTTTATTTGTTTGATCTCTTGGGGTTCTTCGTAATCAAACTCATTTCCAATTATCTCAAATGGCATTTTGGTGAGCTTACCAAAGACCAATCTTTTGAGTAATTTTTTTCCAGCCATTGTTTTTGGCATTAATCCTAAATCGACAACTAATTTTTTTATAGGCCTTAAGACTTTCTGCCTTAAGGAAATTTTTTCAACCTCTAAATATCCAAAGAATGAACATGAAAAGTCCTTAGAGCTAAATGCATTATTGAGCCCCTCTACTCCTAAGTATTCAAAACTATGTGGACTTGGATTAAAGTCCTCTAAATCTCTGTTTGCAGTAGCTATTAATACTTTACCGTTCTTACGAAGGACTCTCTTACATTCATTAATAAAGGACTCAATGTTTGGAATATAATATAGAGCCTCGTAGATAATAATTAAATCTTTTGAATCAGTCTCATAAGGCATTGATTGAGCATCAAATTGTTGCAAAGAGATGCGATCTTTATAGTAATCTCTAGCTATATCAAGGATTTGGTCTGAGTAGTCTCCAGCATCTAAAGACTTGGCTACTTTCAATAGGGCCCCAAGTCCTTGCCCTGTTCCGCAAGCAACTTCTAAAACATCAAGGTCCTTTGCCTTGTTAGCTGCCCACATATAACGATGAAATATTCTCTGAACTTGTTCTTCTGAAACTTCATCTCCACTAAGTTCTGTTACTTCTTTATATGTTGTCATTGTTTTATTTATTAGTTATTAAGCCCCAAGCTCTTTTTGAGAAGATTGACAAAATAGCACCATATGTAGTTCCTAACCCATAAGTAATATGATAAGTGCAAAATACTAGAGGCATCGTAATCAAGTATCTTATATCTTTTTTTTGACTGACCACGTGCAAAGAGGCTATGACAACTAGTGACAAATATGAGATTAGAGCAGTAAAAAATATAAATATTAAAAAGAAATTTATAAAGGAAAAAGAAAAACTGAGAATAAGAGTAATGACAAAGAACATTGGTACTAGATGCCTTAAGCTAGCTATCGAAGTTCCTAAAGACCATGGCTTACTGACCCAATAGCCATTCAGAAAACCATATTGAAAAAAACCCTTTGGGTTGCTTCTGGTGTAATAATGCACTTTCATTGTTGGTACTAATAGCATTTTAAAACCAAATTTTAGTAGTCTATTATGAAGTTCTTTATCCTGACTTCTAGTTAATTCCTCATTGTACAATCCTATTTTTTCAAAGACTTCCTTTTTATATGCACCTAAATGTAATGTATCTACCCAGACTGGTTCTTCAGAGGAAGTACCTGTCCTAAAGGTAGAGTCTCCAACTCCAAAAGGATGGGACATCATTGTTGCAATAGATTTACCCAATAAGTTTTTGTCTTGCGGGTGAGTTACTAGAGCAGGACCCACACAATCAGCATCTGTGTTATCGAGGTTTTCAACACATTCAATTAAATGACTGCTCTCTATCATGGCATGAGCATTTGCCGCAATAAGTATATCGCCAGTAGAATTACGAATGCCGATATTCCAGCCAGCAGCAAGAATTTTTTTTGGATTATTAAAGACTTTCACGCTTCTGTGATTGCTTTCAAATTCTTTTGCAATTATGAGAGTATTGTCGTCACTTTCCCCATCAGCAACTATGATTTCTTTTTTTTCTTCAGGGTAGTCTGAATCTAAGATGGCTTGTATGCAATTAGCTATGTAGTCTTCTTCATTCCTGCAAGGAATGAGAATGGATATCTTTGGTAACTCCTTATTATTAGCCATTTTAGAAAAGCGGCAATTATATATTTATTATTCTTTTAGTAAATTTTTATTTCGTCAAAGGTTGGCTATTTCTGGGTAAAAGTTTCGGGGTTAAATTTACTATACCTTTTATTACAAATACGAAGATAAAGATAGGTATCAATCCATTAACAAACAGTACTGAGGTTAAAGAACCAAAATTTAAAACCCATATAGCGTATAAAGAAAAGGCAAATATAGTCATGTTGTATATACTTTTTTGTCTTCTAAAGAGAAATATTTGTATCCATTGAATAAGTGCTCCGGTAATGGTGCCACCGATTAAAACACCGGGAATACCGAAATCAGCATAGAAGTTACTGACGAATGCTGCGTTGGCATGGGCACTATCAAGCCCCCAAGGGCTTATGTACAAAGCTACATAATTTTCAATATAAAAGTAATCAAATTCGAGTAATTTCAAAAAAGGCTTTATGAGTGTTTGTCCGTAGAGAAAATCATGTTCATTTGGGAAGATTTCAAAATAATAATATAAATCTTGAGCGGGCGTATAAGTTAACCTAATGAAGACAGCTTTAAGTGCATCAAGGACAGTATAATCAACAACATAGCTCATAGTTACTATTAATGGGAAAATCAGCATAATTGCTCCAATGACTATAAGAGTTTTGGTGCTGATATTGCCCCTGTAGAAAAGTAAACAGAAAACTGCCAATCTCATAATAATAGCTGCTATAGGCGCTCTGGATAATTGCGAAACTGCATAAAAACTTCCTACAAAAAAAACTGCCAGGAATAGTAAAGCCCATTTCAATCTTTTGGTATAGAGTGCATAACCTAGTAAAGAAACAATAAGAACAGGAAATACTAGAGTTCTCAAGAAGAGGTAAGCGTAAAAAAGATAAGTACTTTCATCTCCTTCCCACCTTGGATCTAATAATTTGAATGCCATCTCTCTTGAAAGAGCTAACTCTGCAGGATTTGAAAGGCCGCTCATCAACTCAAGAACCGGGATAGATGGGATGGAGTAAAAATAATAGCAAGCCAAACACAATGCAAAGATAGAAAAAATAAAATGGAAAGGGAAAGACCGTTGAGGTGAAATGCTTTCCAACACGGGTGCGGTATAAAAGCTATTAATTTCTTTTTTATTAAAAGAATAAAGTTTATTAATAAGATAAATACCTAAAGGTGTTGTGAGAAGTACACTTGCTACCCCCAAAATATAGTCATCTCGTGCACTATTGATTTGATCATAATAAACCCAAATAGATGGGAAAAAAATCATAACCAAATAAGTCAGGTAGAAGGTTGCCGGTAATGTAATTCTAGTGATATTGAAAACATTTATCTGAAAATGCATCAAGGCAGCAGAGAATAAGAAAACTAATATGAGAATGAAAGGAAGCAACTCCATTATCAATCCTCTTCACAAGTAAAAACTCTCATATCAACAGGTGGTTTAATTGAATAAAAATCTATTTCATAAGTAAACTGACTATTATTTATAAAATATTCTGTTGATGGAAGGTCATCTAAGCTGGAGTTGATATTTGCTAGCTTTTTAGTCAGCTCCTTTCCATTGAATATGCATCCTTTATCCAGGAAGGATTTATTTTCAATTGTTTCAGATTGAAGAGATAATTTTTTTTCGTCGATTATTGCAACATTGGAAACAAAAACATCGGAAATTCTTTCAGGACCAGGAGAAAATATTTTGACTTCGTCAAAAATAGATAAAGAAGCCTTTAGGGCTGCAGGGTAAGCATTAAAAGTGGCAACTCCTTCAGATGTAAGTTTTGATGAAATAATCTTAAAAAAGTCTTCTGTAAATAAGTTACCACATCCCGAGCACCAAGCATTGAATACACCTATTTGAATCAAATCATAACTTTTATCTTCTGACTTCGAAAGAAATCTTCTACCATCATTAATGTAGATATTATTTTCAGATAGTAATAATTTAAGATCCTTTGAGCCATATTCTTTGGCCATTTGAATTAAATCTGGATTAATTTCAACTATATCTATCTTTGAAGAAGGATACAGATTTCTTATACATTTGGGGCCTAAGCCCGATCCCAATCCTATATAAAGCGCATTGTTAATTTTTACTTCAGATACGTTTTTTAGCCAATCTAATGGAAAACATCCATCCTTACTTTTGAGAATATTATTCCTTGTAGGGAAACTATTACTAAACATTCTTCCTACATAAACCTGCATTCTTTCATCAATTTCATAACCCAAAGTAGCGCCAAAGCCACTTTCGTATATTTTTGTAGGTTGTGGTGAGAATTCTGGATTATTCTCAGAGAAGAGTCTGACTGATGTGTAAAAGTTTGAAGGAAAAGAAAGGAAACTAATTAAAGCTAGGCTTATGAGAAGAGCTTTCTTAGACTTAAATAATTCGCCAAAATGAGGAAACAAAACTACAAAAGTAACTAAAAAAAGCATTAAGCCAAGAAAAGTGAGGGTGCCAGTAGTACCGAAAAAGGGAAGTAATATAAAGCCAGTAATTAAAGCTCCACTAAAGTTACCAAGAGTTTGAACCGCATATACATAACCTACTGATGAGCCGATATGATTAGTTTCTTTGTTGACAGTCTTAACAATTGAAGGGAAATAACCTGATATGAATGCCACAGGAAGCATTAGTATCATACAAATGAAAATTACAGGGAGAATTTGTGCATATAAAATCCAGGTATCAAAAGGCCATAGAACAAGATAGTTTTGTCTAAGTCCCAACAAATAGATTATTTCTTGGCCCCAAAGAATCAATAATGTTGAAATAATCGCAGATGAACTCAAAAAAACAGAAAGACTCTGTAAAGAAATTGTATCTGCAAGTCTCCCAAAAAAATTATTACCTAAGGCCATCATGATTAAATAAGAGAAGATTAGCAGAGTAAATACATAAGCCGTAGCACCAAAATAAGAGGTAAATACCCTGAATAAAACAATTTCATAACTCAAAGCCACAAATCCAATGAGAAGAGAACAAAAGTATATTTTTATTGGGATAGGATATCTCTCGACTAAATCTGAACTTTCCTCAACATTTCTAGGAGCATTTTCTTTATTTAAAGTAAAAACAAAGAAAGCTAAGATTAAGTTAAGAAAGGCTGCTATGGATGCAGTAAAGTTTAAACCGAAAAGCCCTATAAAGATAAAACCGCTCATCAAAGTACCTAAGGCTGCCCCTATAATATTTACAGAATAGACATTACCTACCAACTCGCCTGCTTGATATTCTTCTTTAAACACGTGCGCTATTATGGGCAGAGAAACACCCATCAAAAATGTCGGAAGCAATAAAATCAAAAAATTTACTAAATATTCTACAGCGTAAGAGTGACTGTATATGGCAAAAGAGTCATTCACATACCTTAGAGCCTCCACACTAAAAAAGCCGAAGACACCTAAAATTATTTCGAGCCATATGTAAACAGATAATAGATTAAATTTTGTTTTTGTTAACTTTCCTCCATAAGCTCCCCCAAGTCCCAGTCCAAGCATAAAGAGTGAAATGATGAGTGTCACAGAAACATGATCAACACCAATAATCTGGGAAAGAGCTTTCTGCCAAACAACCTGATAGATTAAAGAACTGAATCCCGAAAGAAAAAAGATGGAAAGTAGTTTAAATTTTAAAGATTTCATAAGCTTGTTATTCTTGCCACAATCCGCTTAAGCCATATTGTGTTGATAGAATGAAGGAAGTAAGTATAAATCACAACTAAGCCTAGCCCGCTAAATATAATTCCAATTAATTGAGAAATTAATGCAAGATCTAAGAAAATCCTAGAAAAAATCAAGGAGACTGCTATGAGAGCAATATTAAAAAGAAGTGTTAGAAGAAAATTCTTAATTTTTAAGTTAACTCTAAAGTCTTTAGCTATCCTATAGAAAGTAAGTATAGACATACAATAAACTCCGACTACAAAAGACCACGAATGCCCTTCTACACCAAAATCTAAGAGAATTGAGATCAAAGATCCTACAATGGATAGGCTTAAAGAAAAAAATAAGTAGTATGTTATATACGCTTTAATGTTAATTGCATCTACGATATTCCTAAGCAAGATGAATGCGAGATAAGGAAGCAAGGATAAAGATATTATTTTTACAGAGGTAGTAGCCTCCTCAAATTCATTACCTAACCATAAATTGATCAGTAGGGTAGACCAAATATACAACTGAAAGGTCATAAAAATTCCAACTTGAAGAATCATTTCAATTAAGTCATTCACTTTATCTTCTAGTTCAGACTTACCAGTTTTTTCAAACATTTCAGCAATCTTAGGAAATGCTACTCTACTAAATGCCTCCATGCCACCCTCTACCATCCTCAATAACAATTGACCAATTAAGATAAAGCCTGATCCTTTTATCGCTCCTGAATAAGCAGAAAAAAAAGGGCCTACTGCAAATAAAGCATTATAAGCAAATATTCCTGGCACTCTGGGTAAACCATATATCACTAGCTTTTTTATATGATGTTGTTTAAAAGCATACGCCTTCCTGTATAACATTCTCGTCAATTCAATGAAAAGAGGGACGAGAGAGAACCCGGTTAAAACGGCCATATAAAATAAGACAGTAGCAGCACCCTTACTAGAAAAGAAATAAGCTATTAAAAAGGGTCCAAGACCTATTAAAAGAATTTGCCAGAAATTAGCTTTATTCATCAAGCCGATACCTCGATAAAATGAATATATAACTATATAAATGGAATAGAAAAAAAGCATTATTGCTAATGAATTCGTCAAGTTTTTATAATTGGGACCTGCAAATATTAGCCCAGCTATTTCTTGATTAAAGATAAAGATTAAAATCATTAACAACGAAGATACCAACAACACTAAAAGGAAAGATGGGAAAAAATAGTTATAGCTTTCATCTTTACCATTTGAAATGGCAGCATATCTTGTCAAAGCAAAACTCATACACAATGTTGTAATAGGCTCTAACATTGTAAGTATTCTTCTTGCAAGGGAATAAGCACCGAATTCTTCTGGTCCAAGGCCTATCGTAAGGAATCTTACAGTGAAGATTAAGAAGATAATTGTAAGAATTGATGTGGCTGTAGTCGTAGCCATATCCCTCATAAATGGGCTTAATTTTATTTTCACAATAAAAACTTATTCAGTAAGATTTTCGGAGTACCATCTCATAGAAGCTTTCAATCCTTGTCTAATTCTATGACTGGGCGAGTATCCAACCAGATCTTTAGCTTTTGATATATCAGCTTGCGAATGAGCAATATCTCCCTTTCTAAAATCTCTATAAGTTGGCTCTCTTAAATTAATACCTGGCATAACTACTTTTAATTCAGCTTGAATATAGTCATATAAATCATTAAGAGAAGTTCTGTCTCCTACAGCTACATTATAAATTTGATTAACAGACTCTTTAGATTCTGCTAAAGCAGACAATATGTTCATTTGCACAACATTTTCTATAAAACAAAAGTCTCTTGAAGTATTTCCATCTCCATTAATAAAAACTTCATCACCCTTTAACATGCTGCCTATCCATTTCGGTATAACTGCTGCATAAGCGCCATTAGGATCTTGCCGTTTTCCAAAAACATTGAAATATCGAAGTCCTACATAATCAAGTTCATAACATTTTGAAAAGACATCCGCATAAAGTTCATTTGTTAGTTTTGTTACAGCATAAGGGTTAAGGGGTTTTCCTATGATATCTTCTTTTTTTGGAAGAGATGCGTGATCCCCATAACTTGAACTTGAAGCAGCAAATATAAATCTTTTAACAGAATTCTCCTTTGAAGCGAAAAGCATATTTAAAAAACCTTCAACATTTGCCTTATTGCTTTGTATTGGATTCTCTATAGACCTAGGCACAGATCCTAATGCAGCTTGATGAAGAACAAAATCAATATTCTGGGTAGAGTTAAGACAAGATTCAAGATCCAAGATATCCATTTCTATGAAAGTGAAATTTTTTTTATTAAAAAATCTACTTTCATTGGCTCCTTCAAGAGCCATATTTATATTTTTCCTATAACCGGTAGAGAAGTTATCAATGCCTGTGACATTTTGATTATAAAAAAGTAAAAACTCTATTAGATTTGAACCTATAAATCCTCCTGCCCCAGTTACTAGCCAATTGTATTTAGTAGTTAGCAAATGCTCTTTTATCTGTTCAAAATTATTCACTACAGCCTACCGTCAGTATCGGTGGAGTTAAATAAATTTTTTAAGTCAAATAAAATACTATGCTCTTTTCCATAGGATCTTATCTTCGAGACTCCCCATTCCTTGAATTCTTGATGAGCAACTGAGATAAGAATGCCATCGTATTTTTTGTTTTCTATGTTTTTAATGAGACTTATTCCATAATCTTTCAATGCATCCTTTGCATCAACCCAAGGATCGTAGACATCTACGTTGCAATTAAATTCAACTAAACCTTCAATAATATCAATAACTTTTGTATTTCTAATATCGGGACAATTTTCTTTAAAAGATAGTCCCATAATCAGGATATTAGAGTCCGCAACTTTCAGACCACGACTTATCATTAAAGTTATAAACCTATCAACAATATATTTAGGCATGTCATCATTTAATCTTCTACCAGCTAATATCATTTCAGGATGATGACCTACTTCTGCAGATTTATGGGTAAGATAGTAAGGATCAACACCAATACAATGTCCTCCAACTATTCCGGGCTTAAAGGGCAAAAAGTTCCATTTCGTTTCAGCTGCTTGCAGTACTTCATGAGTATCTATATCAAGCTTATTGAATATTTGCGCTAGCTCGTTGATTAATGCAATGTTTACGTCTCTTTGGGTGTTTTCAATCACTTTTGCCGCTTCAGCGATTTTGATACTACTGGCTTTATATGTTCCAGCTTTAATAATCATTTTATAAAGGTTATCAACTTTGACAGCTGTTTCTTCGCAAGAGCCTGATGTAATCTTAGTTATATTTTCTAACCTATGATTCTTATCGCCAGGATTAATTCTTTCAGGACTATATCCGCAAAAAAAGTCTTTATTGAATACTAAACCTGAAATCTTTTCTAAAATAGGAACGCACACTTCTTCAGTAGCTCCGGGATAAACAGTTGATTCGTAAATAACAATATCATTTTTCTTAATTATTCCGGCTATCATCGTGCTTGCTTTTTCAAGCGAAGACAGATCAGGCCTTTTATGTTTATCTATCGGTGTGGGTACAGTGACAATATAGATATTGCTATCTTTAATATTTGATAAATCATGAGAAAACGATAAGTTTTTTGAGCTTTTTATTTCTTCTGATAAAACTTCAAGAGTACGATCTTGAAAGGCTTTCAACTCTTCAACCCTCTCAGTATCTATATCAAAGCCTACTGTATCTAAATATTTACCAAACTCTACTGCAAGAGGAAGTCCTACGTAGCCGAGACCAACTATGGCAATTTTATCTTGAATTTCCAATAGCACTTCTCCTCAATAAAAATCTAATTAATTTTTTTTGGAAGGTACTTATCAAATTCGTAGCCATTGTACTGATAAATATATGTTATGAGGGTAGAAATCAAAAACCCTAACAAAGAAAATAAGACAATGATCTGAGATCTAACAGGTCTAGATTTTTCTGAAGGTATCATAGCTTTACTTATAGTCTTAAAGACATACTCTGGTGTGGCTTGAGCCAGCATATTATTTTTTTGTTGTTCCTGGACAATTAAGTAGAAAATATCGCGCATTCTGCTATTTGATGTGGTTTCTATCTGATTAATAAGATAATTTATGTTTTTTGAAGAAGAAGTAATCTTTCTTTCTCTCATATGTGCATTTATTGAGCTAACAAAAGCTGTCACTATTCTTTTTGCAAACAAAGGGGAATGGTGCTCAAAAGAAACCGTGATCATTCCATTTTTTTTGTCTTCAGAAATGTGAAGTTTCTTATTGAATTCTTGATAGATTTTCCAACTTGTTGGCTTCTCTTCCAGAATCCATTCATTGTTTGCATCGATAAACTTTTTGTCATATACAAAAGAGTTATCAGAAGGATTCCATTTTTTTACAGCAAAGATCTCTTTATCGATATTTTGTTTTTGAATAAAATCTTCGACGAAAGCCCAAGACTCCATGACAGTTATCGCCTGATCAGATTCTGTAGACTTTCCCGCTCCTATCTGCATCCCCGCCAAAGAGGCTAAGCCTCCTAATTGTGAAGACATTCCCCCCAAAACTGAACTTTCATCATCAGATGTGGGGGAAAGAATCACAAAGGATTCGTATTGATTAGGGAGTAAAAGTGCATAGATCAAGGAACAAAGAAAGAAAGAGGCTGTAACGATTCCAACAAACCATTTTGCATTCCACAGGGTGATAAAAAGGTCTGTAAGGTTTACTTCTTCGTCCAAAGGATGAAGGGAATTATTTTCTATACTTTTCATGGATAATTTTCCGCATATTATCCTATCTTGTGCTTAAAAGCATTCAGTAATTGAAAAAAGGGTGGTAGATGAAACTTTTTGCTGCGCCCAACCAAAAATTAATTTTAAAGCCCCACCTACCATGGAATGCAGGATACAGCTTGAATTCAGCTAGTGCAGCTTAAATGGGTGACAACTGCATCCTGCTTATGAACTGAGTGAGTTACCTTGGAGAGGTTATTTCTGGGGAGAATTAAACGTCTCTCAGTTACAAAATAATATCTAGAGGGCTTACCTTGGAGAGGTTTTTTTCTGGGGAGAATTAAACGCCTCTTGATATTGATGACGATTATATATAACTATAAATATTTTGTATAGTACTATTGCAAAAAAAATTAGGGTATTTATTCTCTCTTTTTTCAGCCTCTTCTGCCTTAGTCCTTTTTGGAAAATTGGGCTAATATAAAAGGAGATATGAGGAGTAAATTTTGAATCCAATTTTGGAACTATGGGGAGCAGGCACGGCTAGAACTCTAAGACCGATTTGGATGGCCGAAGAATTAGGACTACTTTACGAGTTATACCCTATTGGACCCAGAACAGGAGAAACTCAAACAGAAGAATATACCTCTCTTAATCCTAAACAAAAAGTTCCTCTTCTACGATATGGGGATTTCCTTCTATCGGAGAGTCTTTCTATATGCAGATATCTGCAAGAGATTAGCAATTCGAAATTACCGTTTGCTCCAGAAGACAAAGAACTTAAAGCTATTGAAGATCAATGGTGTAATTTTATATATGGAGAGTTGGATGAAACATCATTGTATGTAATGAGAAGACATTATGACCTTAAGGATAT
>MDSW01058447.1_pt1 | contig 16523 bp, 10 predicted proteins | sample 811171 | NCBI WGS metagenome assembly MDSW01 (sample SAMN05326641, study PRJNA326480) | marine metagenome | isolation source: seawater | place: Atlantic Ocean: North West | collected 2012
AACCCCCCATCCACGCTCTCGCGCTTTTTCCCCTCCCCCGTGCCCACGCCTCCTCACCCCCTCTCCCTTCCCCCCGCGTGTCTCCCTCAGGGACTGGGTCACGGGATACGGCAAGCGAAAGACGCAGCGGCGGAAGTACGCGGTGAAACAGGCGGAGGAGAAGGCGCGCAGGGAGCGGCTGCAGGAGCGCAAGGAGCGGCGCGAGGAGATGCGACACAACCTGGGCCTGGACCGACCCGAGCCGGAGCCCGAACCCGTCGTCGGCGCCGTGGAGACGGAGGTGGTGGAGTACGGCTCGGGAGTCACCGTCACCGTGGAGGGGATCGATTGAGGCCCGATGCGTCGAAGGCGCGGCGAGGGTCGAGTCCGGTCGGGCGACGCGGAAAGGTTCGGAGACTATAATTAAACGGGAAGGTTCGCTCCGCGTCGTCCGACGCCTCGTCGTCGATCAGTCCCAGTCCTTCTTGCTCCGAAGCTTCTTCTTGTCCGACCCTCGCTTCTTGTTCTCCAGCCTCTTCTTGTTCGCCTTCTCCGCCTGCTTCGCGACTTTCTTCTTCTTCGCCTTGTTGCTCTTGTGCTGCGGTAACTTCGACGCGCGGTTCACGCACGCCTGCATCTTTTCCAGCGCGTCGTCGACGTTTTGCTTCTGCGTTCGAAAGCGGCTCGACTGGATCACCAGCTCTCCATCCTTGTTCACCCTGTTCTTCTCCAGCACCCGCAACCGCCTCGCGACCCAGGGGTGGAGCCAATCCTCGTTCTTCGCGAGGTCGAGCCGCATGTCCACCTTCGTGTTCACCTTGTTGACGTTCTGCCCGCCCGCGCCGCCGGACCTCGCGAACGTCACCTCCACGTCCTCCCTCGTCACGGCGCGCGGCGGGTCCGTCTTCTCCCCGGGCTCCGGCATCGGCAAGTCGTCGCTCACCCTCGGACCCTGAATACCGCGCAGGCCCTCGACGTCCTTCGCCGCCTTGGTCGACGAGGACGCGGACGGCCCCTCCTCCTCCTCGTCCCAGGGGGACTCTTCCTCCGACCACGGATCCTCGTCGTCGTCCTCGTCCCAGTAGTCCTCGTCGTCCCAGTCCCCGCCGCGGCCGTACGCGCGAACCATCCGAAGCGCGCGCGGGGCGCGCGCGAGGGCGGGGAGGAGCGCGGCCGCGGCGCGCGATCGCGGCGCGCACGGCGTCGACGCCGCGCGCGACGTCAACCCGGCGGCCGGTCGCGCGGGGAAGAGCGCGGCGCGCGCGGGATGCGCGGGACGGCACTTCGCGACGGCGACGACGACGTGGTGCCGAGCGCCCGTCCCGGCGTGCCGAACGCCGCGCGCCGCCCCGACGCACGGCGGGAGCGCTCGCGGGGTGAGCGCGCGCATCACGACGCGACACGCCGCCGGGAGCGTCGCCATATGGGCGCCGCGCGCGGGGGGGTGAAGTGGCGCGCGGTCGAGAAAGTGACTGGGCGCGAAAACTGTTCGCCTTCAAACTCGGCGATATCACCTGTCTCTCGGACGGCGCGACGCGTTCATCCTCACGGCGCGCGACGCCATGGGTGCCCCGATGGAGCCTCGCGTCTCGAATCTCGACGCGCCCGCGCGCACGATCCCTTCGCCGTCGATTCCCGCGCCGCGCGCGCCGGCGAAGGAGAACGCGCCGGGCGGGGACGTGGATCTCCGCGACAGGATCAATCGGAACCGCAAGAAGAACCGCAACACGTCCGGTGGCGGTCCTCCTTCTCACGACGAGAAACCCCAGGCCCAGCGCAGACCCCCGGGGGAGGCGCCGAAGCACGCGCAGGCGAAGGGGAGGAAGAAGAAGGGCGGACGCAACACGCAGAGTTTCACCCCGAGCGCCGCCCCTCCCGACCTGAAGGTTGTGTTCGGGAACGCGCGCAAGCCTGTCCTCGCGAGGCCCATGCACGGCCGACACGTCACCGTCGTCCCGAGCTTCTTCTGCGACGAGGACGACGAGCGGACGTACGACGCGCTCCTGCGCGAGATCAGGGCCGCGGGTTCCCCGGACATGTGGATCCCGTGGCACGAGGCGTCGCACTACATCGCGAACGACAGGGAGAGGCACGGGGCGTGGAAGAAGGACTCGCCGACGTTCGAGAAGGTGGTCGCGAAGATCGCCGAGTACTTCCGCATGGACGTCAAGGCGACGAGGTTCAACTGGTACCGGGACCAGGAGGAGTGGAAGCCGTACCACCACGACGCCGCCGCGGTGAAGCCGGACAAGGCGAAGACGCAGAACTGCACGGTGGCGGTCAGTTTCGGGGCGACGAGGGACGTCGCGTTCGAGCACGCGAAGACGGGAACGACCGTCTTTGTCCCGCAGCCCAACGGAGCGGCGTACGCGTTCGGACACGACGTCAACGTCGAGTGGAGACACGGCGTCCCGCAGGTGCCCGCGGAGATTCGCTCCGGGCCCGGTGGGGACGCGCCGCGCGTCTCCATCATCGCGTGGGGGTGGGTTGACCAGGACAGGGACGACATCTCCTCCTTCGCGTAGGCGGGCGCCGAATCGACGAACGTCGCGCGAGCGCGCGAGCGACGTCTCGTTAAACAGACTCGTTCGACGCGCGCCGTCAGTCTTCGCACTTCTCCCTCACCCTCGCCAGCGTCGGTTCGAACGCGGTCTCCCACGCCCCCGCCTTCTCGCCCGTCTCCTGCTCGAACTTCTCCCTCGCGAGCTTGACGACCTTCACGAGGAGCTCGTACCGATTCGCCAGCGTCTCGCCGCCGTCGCCCTCTCGCCGCCGCCAGAGCCTCGCCGCGCCCGAGAACCGCGTCGGCCCCATCAGAGTCGCGCTCTTATGCAGCATCCCGCGCACGCTCATCCCCCACGCGTGTTCCGGCCCCTCCGCCGCGCCGTTCGGGACGACGTACTTCGCGAACCCCCGCGAAACGTCGAGGTGGCCCTCGGTCGCGACGAAGTTTGAAATCGCCGGGAGCGCGACTCTCCTGAAGTACGCGTCGCTGGGGTCAAACACGAAGTGGAGCTCGGACAAGACCCGCTCGACGTTGGGGTCCAGGGCGCCTTGGACCCGGCGCTTGCGCCACTGCGAGCACCGCAGGCCGAGTCTGAGCCCCGCCGCGATTCTCGGCAGGCCCGCGTTCGCGGCGTCGCGTCCGCGCGGGCACTCGTAGTTACTCGGCACGCTCAGGTGGCCGTGCGTTCGCTTGAACCAGCGCAAAGCGGGGAGGTCGCGCATCTCCCACTTCTCCAGGCTCTTCACCTCCCACGGGAACCCCATCTCCTCGAGTACCTCCACGCGGTCCGGTCGGTTGTCGAGGTAGAAACCCTTCGTCTTGTCCCTCATGTCGTGCGCGACGGTCCCGAGGTGGAACGCGCGAAGGCGCGGGTCCAACTCGGGGTCGTCCGGCACGACGTACTGCCGCGGAACGATCAGATGGCCGTAAAGCTTTTTGAAGTATCGCAGCGCGGGGAGGACCTGGTGCTCGAATCGCCAGTCGTGCGCGCGCCACACGAACCTTTCGCCCTCGTCCTCGCCGCCCAAAGCGAGGAGGGCGGCGAGATTGCGCGCGTTCTCGTCGCCCTTGACGAAATCGCCGCGGTATCGGATGTTGTCCACGCGCTTCCCGAGGTTGAACCCGCGAAGGTCCGCGGGCACGTCCGGGTCCTCGGGCACGACGTACGGTTTCGGGACGTTCAGATGGCCGTGCGCGGCGAAGAAATACCGAAGCGCGGGTAAGATGCGGTCGTTGAAGACGTCCCCGGAGAATCGCTCGCGCTGGCGGCCCTCGCCTTTGAACCCGGTCGCCCGCGTGCGCACGTACGCCGGGGGCTTCTTCGCGCTCCGGGGCGCGCGCTTCGGCCTCGAGGGGGGAGGGGCGAGCGAACGGAGCTTGATCGCCTCCTCCTCGCGCGAGGGCGGAACCGAGTGGACCGCGCGCGTGGCGAGCGCGCGAGCGCTCAGCACGCCCGCGCTCGACGGGTGGGCACCGCCGCTCGCCGATCCTCGCCACGCCGCGGGCGAGGCGGGGGATTCCGGGGCCACCCACGCGAACAGGCTCGGCGGGGACCCGAGCGAGACGTCGGCGCGCCGCGCCGACGACAGAAGCGCGCGCGATGCCCGCGCGAGCGCCGAACGACACCCGGTGCGCACCATCGCCCGCTCCACGCGATGTGCTGACGGCCGAAGCCCGTGGAATCAATCAATCGGCCCAATCGCGCGACGGCGACGCTCCGGGACCGGGTGTCTCGCTCGTCCGAGCGCGCCGGTCAGCCTGGCCAGCGCCGGTCAGCCTTGCCGGTCGGACGGTCGGCGCGAAGCTGCTCGATCCAGTCAGCGACCACCTTGAACGGTGTCGGGGGAAAATTAGAATCCAGATTCTCGTCGAACCAATCGGATGGACGAATGCGCGGCTGAGCGACGTTCTGCGGGAGCGTTCGAAGAAAAAAAAAGGGATCCGTGTCGCACCGTCAGTTCGTCATCCGCTCGCGCGACGGCGGTCGCGATGGCGTCACGCGGCGACGTGAGCGTCGCTCGGGCGCTGTGGGACACCGCGTTCGCGTGCACGATCGCGGTGGCGCTTCGCGGCAGCTTCTCTCGATGCGCCCTTCAGCTCCGCGAGCCCTTCCTTCTCGGCGGCGAGAGGATCTTTTCAGAGTCAGCATGGGTGCGGCATTCGCGACGCGGTCTATCCTCACCCCCCGCCTCGCGCGCCGCGCGTCTTCCCTTCCTCGCGCGCGCGTCGCGCCTCGCCCCGTTCGAGACCGCGCTGACCCCGCCCCCCCGCGCGCGTTCGCGCGCGTGCATCCTTCCGGCAGGCTGAGTCTCCCTGCGCGATCGAAGCGGCGTGGACCGCGGCGGCGGTGCTCGCGATCCTCGTCACGGCGAATCCCGCTCGCGGCGCCGGCGCGCTCCTCGCGCGCGTCGCCCGGGGCGCGCTCGCCGCGCTCGCCCCGTCGCGTCTCTCCACCCGCCGCTCGCGCGCGCGATTCTCGGCGGATCACGCGGAGGAGGACGAGGAGGCGTACGAGGAGGACGAGCCCGTGCCCGCGATGCCGCGCGCGCTGGACGCGCTCGTGACGGACGCGGACGTGGACGCCTTCCTGCGCGAGCTCGACCTGGCGCCCTCCGCGCTCGAGGTGGCCGAGACCGCGCGCGTCTCCCAGGGCTCGGAGGAGGAGGTCGCGAGCGGCGCCCCCCCCTTCGCGGACGGTCCCGACGACGACGAGCAGACGTCGCCGCGGCGGCACTACGACGGCGCGGAGGGCCTGCGCGCGAAATGGATGCCCGTCGCGAGCGGCGACACGGGCGGCGGCACGACGTACCGACTCTTCCGCCGCCCCGGCCCCGCCGCGGACGGCGACCACCGCCGCCCGCTGACGCAGTTCCGCCTCGAGATGGTCATGGAGGGCGTCGACGCGAAGACGCTCGCGAGGGTCCAGATGAACGACGTCATCCGCGGGATGTGGGACGGGTCGCTCCTCCACGCCGACCACCTCGCGCGGACGACGGAGGCCCCCGGGCGCGGCGCCGAGCTCGCCTTCTGGCGCATGCGGTTCCCCGCGCCGCTCGCGCCGAGGGAGTACCTCTTCGTCAGGAAGCGGTGGGTGGACCCGGACGGAACCTACTTCGGCGTCACGAGGGACGCGACGGGCGCGCCGGAGGCGGAGGGACTCGCCAGGAGCGCCGCCGTCCCGGGAGGCGCGCGCGCCTTTCGCGTCAGGCGCATCTTCTCGGGACAACGCGTCAGGGACGTGAGGGGCGGACACGCGTCCTCGGGGAAATACGAAGAGGAGCGGCGCGCGGGAGGGGACGAGCGGGGCGGGGGCGGGGGCGGGGGCGGGGGCGTCGGGGGCGTCGGGGGCGGTGCGGACACCGACGCCGACGCCGACGCCTTCGCCTTCGCCCACACCTCCCAGGCCTCCGCCTGTTATTCCCCCGCGCACTCGACGAACGACTCGTGGCGGACCCGCGCGTCCGATTTCGGGACGCGCGCCCCTCGGGGCGGCGGCGCGCCCGCGGCGGAGCTGGTGTCGATTTACCACGAGGACAGCGGCGTGCCCGCGGCGGTGATCACCCTCGGCGCGATGAAAGGCCTCGCGCCGTACATGCGGAGCCTTGAGGAGGCGGTGCGGGGCGGGAAGTTCCCGGAGGAGGCGGGCCTCCTCGCGCGCGGGCGCCGGCGGCGAATGCGCGACGACGACGCGAGGAAGGGGGGCGGCCCGGGCGCGCGCGCGTCCTTCGCCGCCGCGCGGCGGAGCCTCTTCTTCGGGAAAGGCGCCGCGGGGAAGCTCGCGTCCTTCTGGCCCGCGCGACGGATCCGGGAGGGGGAAAGGGGGGCTTGGGACCCCCGCGGGATCGGCGCGTCGGACGAGAGCGCGCCGTCGGGGCTGAGGCACGGCGCGAGGCGAGCGCTGCGGCGGATGCGGGAGGGCGTGCGCCGCGCCGTGCGCCGCGGCGTGGGGGCCGCGGCGGGGCACGAACGCATCCACGCGGAGGGACGCCGGAGGCGCCTCGTCGTCCGGGCCGCGGGCCTCGTCGCCGTCGTCGCGCGAATGCGGGGAGGGGGAGCGGCTTCGAGGTGACGACGCGCCGAACGACCGGGACGAGTCTACTACTGGTATACGCGGCGCGTTCGCGTTCCAAAAAGAGTCATCGGAGCGCTCGCCGCTTTCCTAGAACTCCGCGTCGTCCCCTTCTCCCCGCCCGCGTTCGTACTCCGTCTCCCCGGCGTAGAGCACCCACCCCCCGCCGAGACACCGGTCGCCGTCGTACAGCACGAGCGCCTGCCCCGGGGTGACGGCCCTCTCCGGCGCATCGAACCGAACCTCGACCGTCGCCCCCGCGCGCGCGTCGCGCCGAGCGCCGCGCGCCGCGGCCTCCCCCCCAAACGCCGTCGCCCGTACCCCCGGCGCCTCCCCGCGAGGCACCGCCCTCACCTCGCACGCCGCCGCCTCGGCGCCGTACCGCGTCTTCGCCGTGAGACGCAAAACCCCGCCGCCGCCGCCGCCGCCTCCCCCTCCTCCTCCCTTTTCTTCGAACGGGGGCGTTCCCGCGACCCAAAAACACTCCGCCGCGACGGCGGCGCGCGTGAAAAGCGCCGCGTGGTCCTTCCCCCGGGCGACGTACGCGACGTCCCTCGCGGCGTCCTTGCCGACGACGAACCACGGCTCGGACGCGCCCCCGATCTTCGCCCTCTGCCCGACGGTGTACCGAGCCAAGCCGCCGTGCGGCGCCACCGCGGACGTCCGGTCCTCCGCCGAGACGAAGAACCCGCCAAGACCTACACCCGCGTCGTCGCGAGCGTCGAAATCGTCCTCGGCCTCGTCTGACCGACTCTGGAGGACGTACTCGGCGATGAACGCGCCGAAATCCCGCTTGCGCCCGACGTGGCATATCCCCGCGCTGCTTCGCCGCGACGTCACCGACGCCGGGAGGTTCGCGCGCGCCGTCGCCATCTCGCGCGTCTCCGTCTTGGACACGCCGCCGAGGGGAAACGCGGCGCTTCGCAACGCCGCGCCCGGAACGCTCGCGAGGAAGTACGACTGATCCTTCCGCGGGTCGAGGCCGCGGAGAAGATGCACGCACGCGCCGGCGGAGGACGACGCGGCCGCGGGGGAGGATGTTTTTGAGGTGGTGGTGTCTTCGAACGGACTTCGAACGGCGCGGGAGTCGTCGTCCGCGCGGACGACGCGGGCGTAGTGTCCGGTGGCGAGGACGTCGACGCCGAGGACGTCTCGGCAGTGCGCGAGGAGGGCGCCGAATTTGATGTGGCGGTTGCACGCGAGGTCCGGGTTGGGCGTGGCGGCGCCGCCGTCGAAGCCGCGCACGAACGGCTCGAAGACGGCGTGCCAGTACTCGCGCACGAAGTCCACCTCGCGGAGGGGGATGTCGAGGCGCGCCGCCACGGCGAGGGCATCGCGGCGGTCCCGCTCGAAGTCGCACGCGCCCCCGGTCTCCTCCGCCTCGTCCCAGTTGCGCATCAGCACGCCCGTGACGTCGTACCCGGCGCGCCTCAGGAGCCAAGCGGCGACGGCGGAGTCGACGCCGCCGCTCAGGCCCACCGCGACGCGGGGGAGGGCGCCGCCGGGGGTGAGCGGCGGGGGGAGGTGCGGCAACACGCGCGACACGAGGTCCGGCGACCCGGGGCCGAGCGCATCCGAGAGGCGCCGACGGATCGACTCGCCGTGACAGAGCCGGAGGAGCGCTCGAGACCCGCGCCGGGGGCACGGGGGAATGACGCGAGGCGAGAGCGCCGGATCCGAGGCGCGAGCCCTCCAGAGGGAGAGGGCCCGCGCGAGGGCGACGCGCATGTCGCGGTGAGACGCGCGGAAGCGAGATTGGAACGAACGAGTGGCGACGCGAACGACGGCCTCCACCAAATCTACTGACGACAGTGCTCGCCTCGAACGTTTTTATGGGAGTTTCCGAGACGAGCGCTCGGACAGGTCGCGAACGCGCCCTCGTCGTCAGACCCGACCTCGCCCTCCCCACGGCGTCGCGAGTCGTCGGCGCGACTCGCGCGAGGAGGCCCCGATGAGCGCGCCACCCTTCCGCGACGCGCGCCGAGTCCCTCGGCGGGATCTGAATCTGAATCTCGGCGCGAAACGCTCGAGGGGAATCCGGATCCGATCCGACATGCCGCGCGCCTCTTGGTCCGCGCTCCTCGTCCTCCTCTCATCCTCGACGATCCTCATCGCCGCGGCGGCGTCGGACCACCCGGCGATCGCGGCGCTGGAGGAGATGGAAGCGACGATCGCCTCCCACCTCGCGTCCGCGCGCCGCGCCTCGGGGGGAGCGACGCCCCCCCCCGGACTCCCGCCTCTGTGGGCCAACTGGGAGGCGCACCTCTTCGCCCGCGCGCGCGATCGCGCGCTCGACGCGCACGCGGTCGCGATCGCCGCGGACCCGGACGCCCCGAGGAGCCCCGAACGCGCCCCCGCGCCCCTCGCCGAGTTCGAGTCCGCGTTGCGAACCGCGCGCTCGGACGCCGAGGCGCGCCTCCGCGCCGAACTCTTCGACCTCGAGCCGTTCGCGTCCGCCCCGGATGCGAACGGCGGCGCGCTCGACGAACTCCGCGTCGAGCTCGACGCGCGCGAGCGCGCCGCTCGCCTCGCGCGCGCCGCCGCGGTCGAGCGCCTCGCGCGCGACGCTGAGGAGGACGCGCGCGTCCGGGCCCACCGCGCGGTCGCGGCGATCCCCGTGCCCTCCACGGACGTCGAGATCGATCGCGCCGTGCGCGCCGTCGCAATCGCGAGCGCCGAGGCGCTGGCGCGAACGCTCGAGCCTCTGGGGTTCGAACCGCGGGAGACCCGGAGGCGCGCTCTGAAAACGCTCCGCGACGCGTGCGACGCGTTCGCGGTGGCGGTGAAACGCGCGAGCGAACGCGCGACCGAGCGCGCGCTCGACGCGGCGTTTCAATCGGCGACGCGGGAGTACGACCTCGAGACCGTCGCGGGGTTCGTTCGCGCGGGCGCCGACCCCGCGACGGTTTCGAAGGACGCATTCAAATTTTTATATACGCGTCGTTCCTCCCGCCCCAGCGACGGGTTCGTCCCGCTCGCGGAGTCGACGCTCGAGGCTGTCGACGCCGCCGCGCGCGCCGCCGCGCGCCGCGCCTTCGACGCCGCCGCGCGCTCGCCCGCGCCGGGTATCCTGGACGACGCCGACGCGACGGAGCGCCTCGCGGGATGGATCGCGCGCTCGCGCGCCGCCGCGAGGAGCCGCGCGTCGCTCGAGCGCGAGCTCGAGAGACGCGGCGAGGCGCGCGTCGCGAGAAACGCGCGCGCGTGGCACGAGGCGCTCGCGCCGGTCAACGAAGCGGCGATCGCGGCCGTCGAACGGCGCCTCGCGAGCCCCTCCTCCGCCCTCGCGCTCGTCGCGTCGAACGTGCCGTGGGCGTTCGACGGGCTCGCCAGGCGCGAGTGGCTGAACGCGCTCGACGAGCTCGTCGGCGCCGAGGAAGCCCGCGCCGCGTCAAACGCGTCCTTCGCCCGAGACCTTCGTACGCGCCCGAGGACGCGCGCGGCGCTCCGCGCGATGACGCGGAGATCGTCGAGGCGCGTCGCGGCGGTGTTCGCGCGCGAGGACGAGGCGATGCGAAGGAAACGCGCGGAGGTTCGGTCGAGGTGCGGGTGGCGCGTCGCGGCCGCCGCGTGCGCGTGCCCGCCCCTCGCGCGTCTCGCCTCGTCTGGGTTTTCAATCCTCCGACAAGGCCGCCGACGGCGGTCCGGGCCGAGGGAGAAGAAACGGTCGAAAGGAAGCGTTCCTTCTTCTCCTTCTTCTCCTTCTTCCCGGGAGAAGACGACGCCGAGGGAGTCGCGTCGTTCGTCCTGGGCGTCGCGGGTTCGCACGCGCGTCAACCCGATCCTATTCGCCGCGGCGCAGCCCCTTCCGGAGGGCGCGCGCGACGAAAACGCCTCGGACGAAAACGCCGACGAGAACCGGCGCGCGGGAAAGGGTTTCGTCTCTCGGTTCCCTCTTCGTCCGCGCGCGCGCGACGCGTCGCGAGGGTAGACGACGACGCGATCGATCGGGGGAGACGGTTTCGGGACGTCGATGAAGGGGGGGGGTTCGGGGCACGCGCGGTGTACCGGTTCACATCCCAATCGGATCTTCACTGTCATCACGTCGACGCGAGAGAGTCGTTTCGCGCGCGCCCGCGTCATCTCCCTCCTCGCTCGTCACGTCCCGAGAAGGCGCAACCCATCGGCTCGATCGCGAGGGCCCCCCCCGCGAGCGCGCCTGCCGTATCCATTTACGCGACGGTGAAGGAGGACCAGGTCTGCTTGAGGTCGCGCTCCTGGCCCTTGAACCAGCGCTTGTCGCCGGACTGGAGCTTCATGGTGTAGAGGGTGCCGTCGGAGACGGTGGCGGCGATGAGCTGGTGACGGCCGCCCTCGTCGCCGTCCGCGGTGCGGGTGAGCACCTCGTAGTAGTAGTAGGTCTTGCCCTTGTTGGACTTGGTGAAGACGTCGAGCACGGCCGCGGTGGAGACGCGGTTGGCGGCGAAGCCACCCTCCGAGCGGGTCTCACCCTGATAGGACTGAGCGCCGAGGAGGTAGCCGATCTTCTCGAGGTACGCCTCGGGGGAGCCGAAGTCCTCGATCTTGGACTTGCCGACCTTCTCCACGAGGACGGAGATGTTGCTCACGGCGTCGAAGTTGTCCTCGAAGTAGGTGTCCTGGTTGGGGAAGGGACGCTCCTTCGTGGGGTTGTACTTCGAGGGGAGGAGGAACGCGTAGCCGTCGCCGGAGTAGGGGATGAAACCTGCGTTTCGGGAGAAAAATCAACGAGCGAGGATGGTGGGAAGTGGTGGGCCGTCAGCGCGCCTGCCATCGCGGGTGAGGGGTGCGCCGAGGCGGGCGACGTCGCGCGCAGGTCCGGAGCGCGGTTCCCCGAGTCCGCGGGGCAACGAGCGATCGGAATCGCGCGGAACCTCCGGCGGACCCGCGTCGCTCGTCGGGCCCGGGGGAGGATAACGAGCTCTATCCGAGTCGGAAGACGCGTTCCGATCGTCGTTCGAGCCCCCGTTAACATCTCGTCGCGAGAGGGGCGCGAGGCGTCGCGGACGCACCGGAGGTGTTGGTGGCGGAGCCGAAAACGTTGGCAGAGTCACCGTAGGCCGCAAGGGAGGGCTTCGCGGCGAGCGCGACGCCGGCAGCCTGAGGAATCGAGCGGGCGGAGGGGGCGGGGGGGGTCAGCGCCGGAGTACCGAGTGGCCGTGCCGATCGCGGAAAAACACCACACCCACTGTGGGGTTTCTTTTTTCCCGGAGGCGATGCACCGTCCGCGAGACGCGCGCGTGCGCCTCACGCGGGGAGCGAATACCCCGGCGCGATCGCGTCGGCGTCGCCGAAGATGCGCATCGAGTCGACGCCGGCGCGCGCGCGGCGAGAGATGTCCGGGTCTGGGTTCGTGACTCACGGTGAAGGTGGAGAGCGCGGCACGGCGAGACGTCTCGTCCGCGGAGGCGAGGGTCACCACGGAGGCACGCTTGGGCGCCGCGGGGGCGACCGCGCGAGCGCGGAGGGACTCGGTCTTGCCGACGAAGACCGGGCGGGCCACGACGGCGGCGGAAGCGTTGGTGAGGGCAGCCATTTTGACGACTCGGTGTGTGTGCGGATATGAGACCGTCGGCGATGCGCGCGCCGGGATCGTGCAAATCGACTGCATTGTTGCGCGCGGAGTGGTCGCCCAGGTTCTGGGTGGCATCTCGAATTTCGTCAGCCAATCAGAGGACTCGGTTGGCCAAAATCACGCAGTTTGGGATTCGGGCTCCCGTTCCGTATGGAGATTATCACAGCCTAAAATGACGGACCCACCGCTCAGAAAATCCGACACCCGCCGAGGAGAGAGGCGAGGAGCGGCCCGGTGCCGCCTGCACGTGCGAGTGAGCGCTTTCCGCCGTGCGGACGGCAACTGCTTCCTCCTCTCCAGAGTCCGGCGCGGCTGCGAGGCGCGTCCCCCACGCGATGACGGCGGGGGCGTCTCGCCGCGCGGCGTCGACGCTGGCGCGCTCGCTCGGCGGCCACGCGCGATGGCGCGCGGTGGACGCTCTCGGCGGCGCCGTCGTTCCCGTCCTCCCCGAGTCGCGTCCGGCGCGCGCGGGTCGGCGCCCCGCGCACGTCCTCCCCGCCGCTCGCGGCTTCTTCAGCGTGCCCGACCTCGACGAGCTCCGCGCGAAGTCGTTCTCGAGCACGAAGACGGTGCGCCACTCCCCCGAGGAGCTCTTCGAGATCGTCGCGGACGTCGACAGGTACGACGAGTTCGTGCCCTTCTGCGCGCGTTCGCGCGTGCTCCGCCGCGCCTCCCCGAGCGACTTCGAGGCGGAGCTCGAGATCGGCTTCAGGCTCTTCAACGAGCGCTACGTCTCGGACGTCACGCTCGCCGACAAGGGCCCGGGCGCGGCCAAGTCCGTGCGCGCGGAGGCGAACACGAGCAACAACCCCCCGGGCGGGCTCTTCGAGCGCCTCGTGAGCGCGTGGAGGTTCGAGCCCGTCGAGGGGCGCCCGGGCGAGTGCGTCGTGCGGTTCGACGTCGACTTCGTCGTCAACTCGGTGATTCACGCGCAAGCCGTCGCCCTCTTCTTCGAGGAGGTCAGCCGCATGCAGATCGACGCCTTCGTCGAGCGGTGCGCGAGGATGGCGAGCGAAAAGAGAGCGCGAACGAAGACGCTCTCGAAGACGCTCTCGAACCCCGAGCTCGTCGAAGCCTCGACTCCGAGACGAACCCCCCCAAACCCGACTAAACCCCCGGTCGTTCCCCCGGACCTGGCGTCGCGGGTCGCCGCGGCGTTTGCCAAGGCGGAGGCGAACCCGGCGAGGAGGGACGGCGAGGACGACGACCTGGATAACCGCGCGCCCGGTCTGGGCCTCCGCGACTTCGCCACCGCGTGCGCGGATCTGGAGGGCGTCCCTCCCTTCGGCCCGGCGATCGCGCGGCGGCCGCTTCTCGCGGGCGCCGTGCACGCGGCGCTCGACGTCGACGGCATCGGGAGAGTGCCGCGAGACGCCGCCGCCGAAGCCGCGAGGCTCTTTCGCGCCGTCGTCGTCGGCGGCGGCGAGGAAGGGGGGGGGCGGGAGGCGAAGAGCGCCGCGGGCGGTGAGGGTGGGGAGGAGGCGTCGGGGGGGGAGGCGCGGGGGGGCGGCGGGTCTTCGTCGAGGGAATCGTCCGCCTCGGGGACGACCCGGCCTTTGGGATTCTTCGGCCGCGACGCGGACGCGGCGCTCGCGTGCTTGACCGAGCAGCTCGACGTCCTGAAACGGCGGCTTCCGAACATCGCGCGCTTGGCTTCGGCGCAGCAACGGAGGGCGCTCGACGGCGAGGAGCTCGACGGGGACGACGAGGGGAAGGATTTCGACATCCTCCTCGAGACGGCGATGGCGGACGTCGTCGTCGAGCACGCTGCGGCGACGGCGACGAAGGCGCGGGACGCGCTGGCGGCGGCGCTCGCGAGGGAGGGCGGGGAGGGGGGGGAGCGGTCGGACCTCGACCGGTGGGCGCGCGCGGCGCGCGCGGATCCCGACTTTCTCTCGCCGAGGAAGCTGGAGGGGGTGCTGCGGTTCGGCGCGCTCTTCAGGCTCGCGAACGGACTCGGAGCGGCGAGGGAGAGAACGGGCGCGGAGTAGTTTTCCACGAACGACGTGAGAGGAGGAGCGCAGGAGCGCAGGAGCGCAGGAGCGAACGCGCGCTCCAGGGCGAGCGATGCGTTTTCGCGGAATATAAAAGTCTGTCTATTTTTTTACAGAACGCCAAAGAGTAATGGATGATTCGTGACGTGTCGTCTCGCCTCGGTCGTCAGACGTCCGACCGCGTCGTCGCCGCGTCCTCCTTCGTCGGATTCTGCACGAACTGTATGTTGTATGACCCGGTTCGCTCGTCCTTCTCCGCCTTGAAGTTGTTCACGCTGAGCCCGAAGTTGCCGAGGACGGCGTTGCCGAGGTCCTTGAGCTTGGCGAGCATCTCCTCCTTGATCTCCTCGCGCCGCCGCTCCGCCATCGGGCGCAGCCTCGCCAACTCGTCCGCGGCCCGCCTCGCGACCGCCGCGTCGGCGCCGGGCCCCGCCGTGGCCGCGAGCCTCGCCGCGCGCTCGCAGTCCGCCACCGCGCCCTCCAGATCCGGCGGGTCGCGCGCCGACCGCGCGGCGGCGCGGCGGAGCCACGCCTTGGCGAAGGAGGCGTCCGCGCGCACGCTCGCGTCGCAGTCCACCTCGGCGTCGGCGAACCGCCCGAGGCGCAGCAGACACGCCGCGCGGTTGGCGTGGTACACCGCGCGCGTGCGGTCCGCGGGAGGGGCCGCGCCGCGTTTCGTCGGGGACGCGCTCTCGGGGTCGGGGTCGGGGTCGGGGTCGGCGTCCGCCGGGGAGGCTTTCTCCTCGTCCGGGGAGGCGTTCTCGTCGCGTTCGCCGGACGCGCGCGGCGGACGATCCGACGCGGGGGGCGAAGGCGCGGGGAGCGCCTCGAGGGCGAGGGTGTAGTGGCGCTCCGCGTCCGCCCACCGGCCCTCGCCGAACGCGGCGTTGCCGCGGGCTTTGTGCGCCTCCGCGTCGTCCGAGCGCTCCGAGAGGTCGTCCGAGGCGGGGGCGGGGCGCGCGACGGAGGCGCCCGCCGAGGCGCCCGACGACCCTCCCCCCCGCGGCGCGGCGTCGTCGCCGTCGCGCCGGGCCGACGCGCCCTCCTCCGCCGCGGAGGCGGATTCGTCGTGCTCGGTGATGCGCACCATGGAGACGCAACGAGCCCGCGACCGCGAGACGGGCGAGGCGACCGCGCGAGGGGCGCCGCGGGCAGCGCCCCCGCGCGCGAGCGAGAGTGGAGGCGATGCAACAACCGTCGAAGACGAGAGAAAGCGCGTCCGGTCATCGACGCGCGGGAAGTGTGTGCAGTGATGAACCTCGTCGTCCACTGGACGCGGCGAGTTGAACATGAAAAGTTTCTAGAAAGGAGCATTCGCGGAAACGAGCAAAAAAGTACGGCGCATCCAGTCTACGATTTATGACGCGTGAATCTCCCCGCACCCTTTCCGAATTCGTCGTCTTACGAGATAGACGACAACAAGGGCGCCTCGGCCTCGAGCCCGTGTCATGCGCGTGCGCGGGGACACTCCGCGACGCGCCGCGGAAGGCGAGCCGCCCGCCCGCGTCGCCCGAGGCGCCCCCGTCGGGCTTCTCCCGGCGTCCTCGGGGTGACGCGCGCGCGTCCTCGCTCGTTCGGCGCGATCGCGCCGCCCCCCGCGTCGAGGCCCCGCCCGCGCGAGGCTGGGAATACCCCGACCGCGTAAATTCGTCGCCGCCCATGCCGGCGCCGCGCGGGGACCGCGAGGGGGAGGCCGCGCGGGCGCGCGCGACGCCCGCCTCGAACGAGCCCCCCGGCGCGTCGGGAATCACGCTGGACAGAGAGGCGCGCAAGATCATCGTGGTGCGCGCGAAGCCCCCCCGCCGCGACCCCACCCCCGCCCGCCGCGCGCGCCCCCGCGCACCCTCCGACGAGCGCGCGCCTCTTCGCCTCTCCGCGCGATCGCGGAATCGATCTCACTCTGACCTCCTCCCTCTCTCGTCCTTCCCCTCACCGCAGCGCGACGTCATCCGCGTCGTGAACAAACTCGCGAGCAACCACGTGACCGCCGCCGTGCGCGAGGCGCGCGCGACGGTCGCGGCGGCCGCGCACGAGGGCGCGCTGCGTCGCCTCGCCCGCGCCCGCGACGAAGCCAGGGCGGGCGTGAAAGTCGCGTCGCCGTACGCCTCCGTCGTCGCGACGGCGCGAGGGGAATCCCGGGCGAGCCGCGAAGACTTCGCGAGGGCCGCCGCCGAGCACATCGCGGCGCTCGCGGACCGCGAGCTGGAGCACGCGCGCGCCGTGAGGGTCGCCGCCGAGCGAGAGGAGCGGGGCTCCCCGGAAGAAGGGGGCTCGCCGGCGCCTGGGTCGGGCGCGCGTCAGCCGACGCTCGACGGCGTCGTCGCCGCGTTGTTCGCCGCGGGATCCGCGGAGGCGGAGCGCGCGGAGGCGGAGGAGGCCGCCGCGGGGGGCGGAGGCGCGGCGCGCGCGGCGGGGGCGGGG
>MDSW01049233.1_pt1 | contig 16521 bp, 4 predicted proteins | sample 811171 | NCBI WGS metagenome assembly MDSW01 (sample SAMN05326641, study PRJNA326480) | marine metagenome | isolation source: seawater | place: Atlantic Ocean: North West | collected 2012
CAACGAACACGATTTTTTGGATAATTTGGCGAATCATCAGCATCAAAAGATGCTTCGTGAGATTTCAAATGATGATTTGACACCAAAAAAGAGAAAACTTCATCAAGAAGGTGAGATTTTCTCTAGTGAGAGTGATCCTGAACCACTTTACGAATAAAGAATTGAGAAAATCCTTGATAAATAATACATAATTGCCGTATTGTTGTGCCCTTAGAAAGGATAAGTCAAGGATTTAAAGATATTAGTATGTCTTTTCAGACTAATCCTCTGACAAGTGATCTGATTGCAATGAAAAATGAAAATGCAATCGCAAGATCAGTAAAAAATATTGTTTTTACAAATCCTGGAGAGAAATTTTTCAATCCAAGGTTTGGATCTCGCATTACTGAATCTCTTTTTGAGAATGCTGATGATTTAACTGCAATTGAAATTCAAACTCAGATTGAAGACTCAATCAAAAGGTATGAACCAAGAGTTAATTTAAAATCTGTTGAAGCATTTGCCAATATTGATGGTAATTCATTTGATGTTGTCATTACATATGACATTATAGGAGCTGATATTCCGCCACAACAATTAGAATTCGTATTGCAACCAACAAGGTAAAATGTCACTAGTAAATTTTACAAATTTAGACTTTGAGGAAGTCAAAACTACACTCAAAGAATATTTAAAATCAAATTCCAATTTTACGGACTATGATTTTGAAGGTTCTAACTTATCAACCATTCTAGATGTATTAGCATATAATACGTACATTACTTCGTATAATGCTAATATGGTAGCAAACGAAGTTTTTATTGATACTGCAACTTTAAGAGAAAATGTAGTTGCATTAGCAAGAAATATTGGATATACACCCAGATCAAGAAAAGCAGCAACAACTGCAATATCATTTATTGTTGATGCAACTAACATAACACCCAAACCAGCGTCTATAACCCTCCGTAAAGGCACTGTAGCAGCGTCTAGAGGCGTTTTTGGTGGTGGTAGTGGGTCATTCTGTGTTTTAGATGATATAACCGTTCCTGTGGTCAATGGGATTGCTGCTTTCAATGAAATTCCCATCTATGAAGGAACAGTTATAGAGAAAAACTTTACTTATAGTGCCAGAAACCCTCAGCAAAAGTTTATTTTACCAAATGCAGGGATTGACACTGATTTAATTAGAGTTGGTGTTAAAAATAATGCATCTTCAACGGCAACCGTAAAGTATTCTTTACAAGACAACTTATTCTATATCGGTTCAGATTCAAAAGTTTACTTCTTACAAGAAGTAGCGGATGAAAGATATGAATTATTCTTTGGAGACGGAATTTTTGGCAAAAAACTTGATGATCAGAACTATATTACAGTTACTTACTTAGTAACTAATGGTGATGCTGGAAATGGGTTCTCTCAATTTGCTTTTAATGGCAGGTTGACATATGTAAGAGATGGAAGCGAATATACAGTTACAGAGGGTATATCACTCTTAACACCTGAATTTAGCTCTAGAGGTGGATCTGCAATTGAAGAGGTTGAATCGGTAAGAAAGTATGCACCAAAGATTTATTCAACTCAAAATCGTGCAGTAACTGCAGATGATTATGAAACATTGATTCCTGCAAAGATATATCCCGATACAGAGTCTATTTCTGTCTTTGGTGGAGAAGAGTTAATTCCTCCACAGTATGGAAAGGTCTTTATTAGTATCAAACCTAGATTTGGAGATTTCCTTCCAAACTTAATTAAAGATAATATCAAATTAAAATTAAAGAAGTATGCAGTAGCAGGTGTTGTACCTGAAATCTTGGATCTTAAATACCTTTTCCTTGAAGTAAGTTCAAAAGTTTATTATAACACAAATTTAGCACCATCAGCGGCTGATGTTTCATCAGTAGTTTCTAATAATGCTGCTAAGTATGCTAATTCCACTGAATTAAATAAGTATGGTGCTCGATTCAAGTATAGTAAATTCTTAAAAGTAGTTGATGATAGTCATGAAGCAGTAACTTCAAATATTACTGTTGTTAAGATGAGGAGAGACTTAAGAGTTGTACCTAATACTATTGCAGAGTATCAAATTGGATTTGGTAATCAATTCCATATTGCAAGTATGGATGGATATAACATAAAATCCAGTGGATTTAGAATTTCTGGAATTAATGAAACGGTTTATCTTAGTGATATACCAAATTCTAGTAGAGTGAATGGAACTCTATTCCTCTTTACTGTTCCTAATGTTGGATCTCAAAGTCCAACAATTGTAAGATCTAATGTAGGAACTATTGACTATGTAAATGGCATTGTAACCATTAATGCAACGAACATTCTTGCAGGAATGGAAAAAGATGGCCAGCAGGTCATAGAAATTCAAGCAACACCACTATCAAATGATGTTGTCGGATTACAGGACCTTTATTTGCAACTAGATACTAGTAACAGTACATTTGAAATGGTGTCAGACGAAATCGCATCAGGACTCGATCCATCAGCATCAAATTACATTGTTTCTTCTTCATACGCAGAGGGCAATTTAGTTCGTGTTGGTGGTCCTGCAAATGTTACAACTACTACTGTAGCATCTACAACAGCATCTACAACTACTTCTACTAATAGTTCTTTTGCTGGTACAACTTCAGGAACTTCTGGTGGTTCATCAACACCTTCGGGTTCAGGCGGCGGTTACTAATTCAGAGATATAGAAAAAATGGCAGAAACAAGAATCAAGTTTAGCAACATCGTTAAGAACCAACTCCCAACTTATGTTGAGAATGAGTTTCCTCTTATCTCTGAATTTTTAAAGCAATACTATATTGGTCAAGAGTATAAAAGTGGTCCTGTTGACTTAATACAGAACATTGATCAGTATACAAAGGTTGATGAACAGACTGGGTTAAACCATTTTGTAGTTTTGAATGGTGATCTTGATGAATTTGCCACAACAATAAATTTAAAATCAGGTTCAACGACGGATAAATTTCCAGATTCTTATGGTCTTTTAAAAATAGGCGATGAAGTAATAACTTACACTGGAAAAACTACAACTTCTTTTACTGGTTGTATTAGAGGATTTGTTGGAGTAACTTCATATAAATCAGATTCTGATCCAGGGGATCTTGTCTTTAGTTCTACTTCAGCTGCTGAACATAAAGATGATGCAACTATTGAAAATTTGAGTTGTCTTTTCTTAAAGGAATTTTTAAATAAATCTAAGATTCAACTTTTACCAGGATTATCAGACAGACCTCTATCATCTGATTTAAATCAGAATGTCTTTATAAAGCAAGCAAAAGACTTCTATACAAGTAAAGGAACTGATGATTCTTATAAAATTTTATTTAAAGCACTTTATGGCGTAAATGTTGAAATAACAAAACCAAAAGATTATCTCTTTACACCTTCAAATGCTAGAAATTTAGTAACTTCTAATTTTTTAGTAGAATCAATTGATGGCGATCCTTCAGATCTAGAGAGTAGAACTATATTTCAAGGAGATAATGATGAAACATACACTGCAATATATGATATTGAAAAAGTAAATGCAGGGACTGGGAAAACTTTTTATAAACTTTCTTTTGATGATGGATATAATAGAGACTCTAGATCTCAAGGATCGACTGTAGGAACATTTAAAGTAGCACCAAAAACTCACATTATTGGAAATGTTTCTGCTGGATCTACTTTTATTGATGTAGATTCTACAATCGGATTTCCAAATTCTGGAGAAATCTATGTACATTATCCAAACGCACCTGTAGATACGGTTGGTATTGTTTCCTATACATCTAAAACAATAACACAGTTCTTAGGTTGTAGCAATATTACAGATACTTTAATTGATGGAGATACTTTAAGTACAGAAGATTTTGCCTCCGTTAAACCTTCTGAAGAACCTACTATTGAAGTTCGCATTACTCCTATTTTATCTGGATTTTCAAAGCAAGATGGGATATTTGATTACAAACCAGAAGATAAATTCGATATAAAAACTCTTGGTATTGAAGATGATTCGTTTAAATTTAAAAACTGGTTGTACAACAATCCAGTTAAATATGCAATCAGTAAAATTGAATTAATTAGCAGCGTTTCACCAAAAACTTATAAATTAACCCTAAACAAAGAAAATTACTTACTTCTTGGAGATTCTGTAAAGATTGAGAATTTAGTTGGATCAGAATCTCATGATGCAGAAGTTATTGATATTGTTACAGATAAAGTTGTAGTAATTAAAACTACTGGAACTATTAATGTTGCATCAACTTATACTTTACTAAAACAATTAAGAAAAGCAAAATCTGCAACTATTTCGGGAGTTAATAAATTCCATGCAAATGTTCAAAATATTTACAAAAAACAATATGGAGATTCAGTTTTAATTGCATCAAACTCCTTACCATCATTTAAAGATGTACCACTTGTTGCAGCAAAATCCTTTAAAACTTTTAGTGGTACATTTTCTGGAGAAACTTTTACAATAAATGACCATGGATTCTATACTGGAGAATCTGTATATTACACCCCTCAGAGAACTCAAACAACTGTTGAGATTGATGGAGAAGATATAATTGATACTTCCGTTCAATCTTCTTTGTTCGGTGGAGATACTGGTGGAGAGGGTGTATATTATATTCATAGAGTAGATAGTAATAACATCAAATTAGCAAAATCACCAGCCAATTTATACACATCTAATTTTGTAAATATATCAACAACTACGGTTGCTTCCAATACTATTGAGTTGACAGAAACTTCTAATAGAGTTATAGATTCACAAAGACTTTATAGAGAAGTTTCTACTCCAATTAACAATGATGTTGAAGTTGAAACTACACCAGGAGCGACTGGAATTTTAATTAATGGTGTTGAGATTTTAAACTATAAGTCAAAAGATATAATTCATACTGGAAAAGTAGAAAAAATTGATGTTTCTTCTCCTGGAAATGGATTTGATGTAATTAATCCACCAGATTTAGTAATAACAGATTCGTCTGGATCTGGTGCATCTGGATTTCTCGCAGTTAGTGGAGAATTACAAGAAATACAAATTATTGATAGAGGATTTGATTTTACAGAAACCCCCACCGTCTCAATAACTGGTGGAAATGGATCTAATGCTAGAGCTTTAGTAAATACAAAATTAATTTCTCATTCAGTAGAATTTTTCTCAGATGTACAATCTGCAAGAGTTTCTATAGGTGCTAATAATTCTACCATTGGATTCTCAACCTATCACAAATTCAGAAATGGTGAACAAGTAGTTTATAATCCAAATTCTCAACAAGTAGTTGGTGGATTATCAACTAGTGCAACATATTTTGCTGAAATTATTGATGCTACTACGATTAAATTACACAATACTTTAGAAGAAGCAATTGTTGGCATTAATACTGTTGTTTTGTCATCTCATGGTATTGGAAAACATACTTTAGAGTGTACATCTTCAAAGTCTGTTATTGACTCGATAAACATTATCGATAGTGGAACTGGTTATGAGAACAAAAAAAGAACTGTTGTTTCGGCAGGAATCAATACCTCATCCGATATTATTACAATAGAAAACCATGATTATAAATCTGGTGAGGTATTAAGATATTCTGCTGGGACAAGTGTAATTGGTGGATTAAGCGATGGAACTAATTACTATGCTACAGTAATTGATTCCAACCAATTTAGATTATCCGAAATTGGTCCAATAACAGATGAAAACTTCTTCTACAGAACAAAACAGTATGTTGATTTAACTAGTGTTGGTACGGGAACACAGATTTTCAATTATCCCCCAATATCGGTTACAGTGGAAGGACCCGTTGGTATAGCAACTGTTACGGGTATTGAATCTAGCGCGTATAAAGCTGAGGTTCAACCTATTTTCAGGGGAGAATTAACTTCAGTACACTTATCCAATAAAGGATCTGGATATGGAACTAATGGTATTATTAATTTTGACAAATTACCTGATGTAACTGTAACATCTGGAGTAAATGCTCAGGTTAAACCTATTGTTGCTGCTGATGGAAGAATTATAGAAGTTATAATTGAAAATGTTGGATCCAACTATACATCTATTCCTAACTTAGAAATAATATCTACAACTGGTCTTGGATGTGTTTTAACTCCAATTTTTTCAAATGGAAGACTCAGTGAAGTAAAAGTTATAGAACCTGGAACAGGATATGTTTCTGGAGATGTAACTATTGAGATAACCCCATCAGAGGACGATTTCTCATTCATTCCACAAGTACAAAGATGGAGAGTAAATTTATTTGAAAAACTATACAATAACAATTTAATAGGATCTGATGATACCGTTGCACAAAGATCTTTAAATGATAACTACGGTTTACAATGCTATTCATTGTATGCACCTAGACCACTAAGAGAAATGGTTTATTCTGTTTCTGAAGGTGGAGATATTTTATATGGAAAACCGGATTTAAAACTAGTAAATTCTCAAGAAACAGAATTTACTGATCACTCCCCAATTATTGGTTGGGCTTATGACGGAAATCCAATTTATGGTCCATATGGATACTCTAATAATAATGGTGGAATAGTTACTTTGATGAGGTCTAGTTATAGACTCAATGCATCTCGCACTGATGGACCATCAGTAACTACTTTCCCATTAGGATTTTTTATAGAAGATTTCACTTACTACGAAAATGATGATGATAGTTATCTTGATAGAAATAATGGAAGATTCTGTGTAACACCAGAATATCCAAATGGAACTTATGCTTACTTTGTTACAGTTAATCCCGACAGCATAGAATCTTCTGGATTATTTGAAAATTATAAAATACCAACATTCCCATATGTTTTGGGAGACAAGTATCATTCTACTCCAAATGAGTTTAACTTCTCAAAATCCTCTAATCAGGATGATTATGATATTGTAGCAAATAATTGGTGCAGAAATACAATCTCATATAATTTGAGAGAAAGTGGTATTGATTATCCTTACATATATTCGCCAAATAATTTATCTCAGACAGGAAAAATTGTATCTACTAATAGAGGAAGAGTTTCTAAAGTAGATGTCAAGAGTGCTGGAGATAATTATAAAGTTGGTGACACTTTAAACTTCTCCGGAGATGTAACTGGATTTGGAGCAGCTGGAAGAGTTTCTAGACTGAAAGGAAGATCTGTCAATAGTCTTAGTGCTGCCATAACAGAAATATCCAATGCCGAATTTATTCCTTCAAATAAGAAAGGAAGTTATCTTGTAGAGACAACATCTCCTCACAATTTTATAGATTTAGATATTGTCAATGTCAGTGGTATTTCTACAACATCATCAAAAATTGAAGGATTCTATACCGTAGGAGTCTCAAGTGAGAAGTTTTCAATTGTTGGATTGGGTACTGTAGGAGTTGCTGTTGGAGATACAAGTATTACTGGATTGGTAACTTTCTTTAATGTATCATCAAGTTTAATTGATTCAAATATTATACCGAATGATATTCTAGGTATTGGTACAGAACAAGTAAAAGTTTTAAATGTAGATAAAGAAAATTCTAGATTCAGAGTCCTGCGAGAAGTAAATGGTACTGTTGGTTCTACTCATACTATAGGATCAATTTTAACAGAAATACCAAGAAGATTTGAAATAAATTCTGGATTCAAGACTAGATATGCATTCCAGAAAAATAAAGAAATATATTTTGAACCACAAGAAACTGTAGGTCTTGGTACTACTGCTGTTGGAATTGGATCAGTATTGCAATTTGATTCCTTTGGATTAAATACTGTTGGTCTTGGAACAACTTTTGGAGCGAGTTCTCTTGCAGTTCCAATTAAATCTCTGTACTTCAAGGATCATAATTTACAGACCGGTGACTTACTTACATATTCTCCAAATGGTGGTCAGGGCATTGTCTACAATGACAATGGAGAAATTGGTGTAGCTAAAACTCTGGCTGATGGGCAGCAACTTTTTGTTGCTAAAATTTCAAAAGATTTGATTGGTATTGCAACCCAAAGAGTTGGAATTGGATCTACTGGTGGATTCATTGGAATAGGAAATACAACTACAACACTATTCTTCACTGAACTTGGTACTGGTAGAAATCATAGTTTTGCAACAAATTATGATAATATAACTGGAAATTTAGCAAAAAGAACTGTAACCGTTACCACTGATGCAAATCATGGTATTCGTGCAGGACACTTTGTTGATATTGATGTTAATCCATCATTTGCAACGACATATGCTGTAAAGTATAATGATACGAACAGAAGAATACTTGTTGGTATAGAGACTTTTAGTGATGTGGGTGTTAATACTACTACTAATACTATTACTATATCTAATCACGGTTATGAAAGTGGTGATAAAGTAATTCACTCCTCGACAACTCCTTGTCAAGGATTGGAAAATGATAAAATTTACTATATTGTAAAAGTTGATGATGATAACTTTAAACTATCCAATACTTACCATGATGCCACTAAATTAATACCAAGCATTGTAGGTATTGCAAGTACATCATTTGGTGAGTTTGGACTTGTTAATCCTTCTATTACATGCTTTAGAAGTTCAACATTGAATTTTGATCTCTCAGATTCTTCCTTAGGATTTGTTCAGCAATCTACTAATTATTCTGCATTCAGACTTAATTTCTATCTGGATGACACATATACTCGTCGTTGGGAAACTGATGGATCATCTTCAACCTTCAGTGTTTCTAGAACAGGAATTCCTGGAACTTCTTCTGCTAATGTATCTGTTTCTATTGGAAATACAACACCCGAAAGGTTGTATTACTCTTTAGATCCAGTTTCTGATGCAAATCTTCCTACTGTAAAATCAGAAATAATAAAAGATTCTGAAATTTTAAATTACAATACGATAATAACTCAGAATAGTATTTACAATGGAAATAGAAGAGTTTCTGTTGCGGGAACTAACTTCTTTGAATTTGAATTGCCTCAAAATCCCGAATCAAATTCATATGTATCAACTTCATCTAGTATAACCTATACAACCGACTGTACTCATACAACTGGACCAATATCTGCAGTAGAGGTTACTAGTGCTGGTAAAAACTATACCACTTTACCTTCAATTGAATCTATCAATTCCATCGAGGGAGTAAGAGCAGATTTAGTATCAGTTAGTGAAGATATTGGAGTTATTGAGAAGGTAAAAATTAATGATGTTGGGTACGATTTCCCAACTGATAGTACATTAAAACCAAGTGCTTCTCTCCCGCAAATTATTAATGTTGATTCTTTTGCTAAAGTTGAACTTATTGATATAGTTTCTGGAGGAAGGGGATATACTGCAGCACCAGAGTTACTTTTCTTCGATGGTAAAACTGGCGATCAAATTACCGATATTTCGACTAAGTATTCTTTAGGGGACTCAGAAGTAACCATTTTAAGTAATACCAGAGGAATTAACAATGCTACTCCAACAGTATTACCAATAAAAAATACTAATGGAGTTGGAATTAGCACCGTTGGATTTAATACAGTTACTAAAGATGTGACTGTAACTATGGCAATTGGATTTAGCACTTCATTCCCATTTGAAGTTGGTGATCAAGTAATGATCGAAAATATTAGTACGGTTGGTGTAGGTACTACTATTAAAGGCTATAATTCAAAAGAATATGGATATAAATTATTCACTCTCAATGCGGTAACTCCAAATATTGGAGGAATTGGATCTGTCGCATATAATTTGAGCAACGAATTGGGTGAAGGCGAAATTCCAGGAGAATTTGATGTAGTTAATTCTTCTGGACAGATAATCGCACAGAAGAATTTTCCAACTTTTGAGGTATTATTATCTACAGGCGACTATCTTGACGGCGAAAAAGTTACTACTAATGGAAAAGAGGGTATTGTCCAAAGTTGGGATAGAACAACAAAAACTCTTAGAGTTCTCTCTTCCGATAATTTTGTAGAGGGAGAAGTTATAAGAGGACTTACTTCAGAACTTTCTGGAACTGCTTTAAATGTAACATCATATGAATCATATTTTGAAACCGATGTTTCTGCTCAAATATTCAGCGGAAATCAAACTGGTTCTGGATTCTTAAATGATAATTTACAAAGAATTCAAGATAATTTCTATTATCAAAACTTCTCATATTCACTGAAGAGTACTATTCCATTTGATGATTGGAATGATGCAGTATCTTCGGTAAATCACACTCTTGGATATAAAAAATTCGGTGATCTTCAAGTTGAGTCAACAAATTCGGATATATCTCTGCGAGTTGGCATTTCTACTGAGTTAACCGAAGTTAGCATTGTAAGTAGTTTGGATGGTTTTGTAGATACCAACTGTGTATTTGATTTTGATATTGCTACAGAAAATAATGTAAATCTTTCGGATGGTAGTGTTCTTTCTGATGAAATCATTCTTGATAACAAAATTTTAACAGATTTTACTGAATCATCTGGAAACAGAGTTCTCTCTATTGACGATATTTCTACACAATTCAACAGTAATCCCAGGGCAACTGCTTTCAGTATACTTGATTCATTTAATCTGGATGATGTCAGATTTAGAAAGTATTTCACTTATTTGAAAGATAAAAGATTTACTCAAGAAAGGCAGGGTTTAATTGTTGATCTTATTCATGACGGAAATGTTGGATATCTCAATCAATATGCAAGAGTTGAATCTGTGTATGATCAAGGATCTTTTGACTTCTCAATATCTGGATCAGATGGACAATTATTGTTCTTCCCAACTAAGTCATCGATAAATGACTATCATCTTACATCAATTTCTTATAATTTAAATGATAATTATCTTAGCACAGGATCCACCTCTATTGGAGGTGTCTTAATTGATTCGGATAGCACTATTATTAACTCTGGTTCTTCTGCAACTATTGTTAGTATTGGTAATACATATCACTCCCTGAAAGTTCTTGTTGAAATCGCTCCAGATGTTAGCAATCCATCTTATGGAAATACTGCAACAATCAATGGAAATGAATTTGAAGCACAAGAACTGAATATCGTCCATGATGGATCTGATGTTTCTATTCTTGAGTATGGTAAGTTAACTACCTCTCCTGGAGGACTTAGTGCAACTGGATTTGGAACATACACTGCATATCTCGATGGATCAAATATTAAGGTTGACTTTAATCCATCTGGAATAGGAACAAACGCTGTAGTTAATACTATAGTTGTAGGTTTATCTTCAGTATCATCTGGTATTTCAACTTTAGATCTAAAACATGCTAGATTGCAGTCCACTACTACAAATATCGCATCATCTGGATCTCCAACTGAAAATATCATCACAGAATATCCAAGTCATTTAGATGTTGCTGAAGACAGATATGATGCTGGATATTTCATGATTCAAGTTCATGATACCACAAATGATCGTTATGAGTTCTTAGAATATTTTGTTGTTGATGATCATATTGAGGGAGAAACAACTGGAGAAACCTTTGATACTGAATGGGCAAATATCCAAACTCACTCTGGACTTGGTACTTTTGGATCTAGATTAATTGCTGACTCGGTTGGACTTGCTGCAACAACTCAGGTTCTGTTTACACCAGTTGCTGGAATTGATGCTACTGTTCATGTATATACAAATGCTCTTAGAATTGAGGATGACTCGAAAGATACAATTAACTTTAACAATGGAACCATAGAAACTGGAGCTGGTGATTACACTGGAACTGAAAGGGATATTATGAGATCATTTAATTTGACTCATAAGAATGATCAGATTTTTGAAAGAGTAATTACTGCTGGAAGTGGTATCAACACTTCTTCAAATAGCATCACAGTCCCAAATCACTTCTATGTGACAGGAGAGCAAATTGAATATGCTGGTCCAGGTATTGGAAACAGTGGATCTATTGGTATTGCTTTAACTACATTCCCAGTTACTGGAGTTACTACTTCATTACTTCCTACAACTGGAATATTTGTAGTTAAGATTAATGATAATACTATTAAACTTGCTAGAAGTGCAGAAGATGCTCTGAAATCTATTCCACAAGTTCTTGATTTAACTTCAATTGGTGATCTTGGAGTTGGAGCTGCTCACACATTTACATCAACGAATCAAAATGCAAAAGTACTTGTTGCTATTGATAATCTGATTCAGTCCCCAATAGTCTCTACGGCAGTTACAACAACCTTAGAGGACGATGTAGTAAGCACAGATAACACTGTTGACTTTACTGGTATTACTTCATTCTTTGGCGGAGATTTGATTAAGGTTGGTGATGAAATTATGAAGATCGAGGGCGTTGGTATTGGAAGTACGAACAGACTCTCAGTCCGTAGAGGATGGATGGGAACAAATATTCAAACTGGAATTTCTTCTGGTGATCTGGTAACAAAAGTTATTGGAAATTACAATATTGTTGCTAACACTTTGACATTTAGTGAAGCACCATATGGAAACATTCCAGTTGGATCTCCAACAAATCCTCCAGATCAAAGAGACTATATTGGAATATCTACTAGTTCTATGTTCCAAGGAAGAAGTTTCATGAGAACGGCTCAGCCAAATACAACTAATGAAACTTACTATAAAAATTACATATTTGACGATCTTTCAGATCAGTTTAATGGAGTTGAAAATGAATTTACTTTGAAATCTGATGGAAGTAATATTACTGGAATTAATAATGAAGGTGCAATTGTATTAGTTAATGATATATTCCAGGTTATTGGAGAGCAAAATAATTTCACTTTATCTGAAAGCACTGGTATAACTTCAATTACTTTTGTTGGTGCCGGCAGAACAACTCAATCTGCTTTCTTAGAGTCAATGTCTGAAGATGTTGGAGTGTCCACTTTCCCAAGAGGTGGAATGTTGGTTTCTGTTGGATCTAGTGCAGGATTTGGATTACAACCTTTAGTTGCTGCAGGTGGAACTGCAGTTGTTTCTAGTGCTGGAACCATCTCGGCAATTTCGATTGGAAACAGTGGATCTGGTTATAGATCTGGAACTCAACTAGTAAATGTTAGTGTAGGAATTTCAAGTCTTTCTACGGATAACATAGTTGCTATTGGAACTGCTTTGATTAGTAATGGTCATGTAACTGGAGTTACTATTACTAATCCTGGAAGTGGATATACAACTACAAATCCACCTTTTGTTGAATTTGATTCCCCATTCTCGTATACCAACTTACCTTTAGATTATGTTTCTGGAACAACTGGATTTGGAACAGCAGCTACAATTGATGTTGTTGTTGGTCAAGGATCTAGTGTAATTGATTTTGAAATTAATAATACTGGATACGGTTATGGTAATGGAGAAAGACTAACAGTTTCTGTTGGTGGAACTACTGGAATTCCTACTACATCTTCTTTTGTATCCACAGATATTTTTGAAATTCAAGTTGAAAAAGTAATTAATGATGAATTTACTGGATGGTCTTTGGGTGTTATTGATACATTTGATGATGTTACCAACTTCATCGATGGCACTAGAATTGACTTCCCCTTGGTTAAGGCAGGAGTTCCAGTATCTATTAATAAGTCAAAAGGATCTAAGATTGAACTTGACCAATTGCTTTTAGTATTTGTAAATGAAATACTTCAAAAACCAGGAGACTCATATCTGTTTAATGGTGGTTCTCAAATAACCTTTACAGAACCATTGAAACTTGGAGATACTCTCAATATTTGTTTCTATAAGGGAAGTGGAGATGAATTAGATGTTATTGATAGAGAAGTTATTGAAACTATCAAATATGGAGATGAAGTTACTTTAAACTATAACCCAGATTTAGGACAAAAACCATATCAACAAGAAGATGTTAGAACAATCAGTTCTATCACAAATGTTGATAGGTGCGAAACTCTCCCATATTTTGGACCAGGAAACACTACTGATACTACTTTTGAAAGACCAGTTACTTGGTGTAGACAAACTCAAGATAAGATTATTAATGGTCAGGAAGTTGGAAAGGATAGGGAAATTTATGAACCCGTCATTAATCCAGTAGCAAATATTATTAGTTCTGTTGGTATTGGTTCTACTGTGATCTATGTTGATAGATTAAGACCACTGTTTGACCTTAATAATGAAAATGCACAATCTACATTTAGAAACACGATTCAAAAAGAAGTAAAATTAGTAAATCCAGTAGTTGTTACTGGGGCAGCCGCGACTGCTGTAGTTTCTTCTGCTGGAACTATTACTTCAATCGTAATTAATAATGGTGGAGTTGGATATTCAACAACACCAGATGTAAGTATTGGTGTAGGATCTGTAACAGCAACTGCAGAGGCAACAATCGCCAATGGAGTTGTCACTGGAGTTACTATTACTAATCCTGGAAGTGGATATACAACTACAAATCCACCTCTAGTCTTGATTGGACCTCCTGCAGAGCAAACAGAGACTTGTGATGTTGTACAAAACATTGGTTATTCTGGAGATTCTGGAATAATTGTTGGACTTGGAACTACTTCTATTGGTGTTGGTGCAACAGGAATGATATTCCACTTACACATTCCTCTAGACTCTGAGATGAGAGATGCTAATTTAGTTGGAACTGCAGTTACCTTGAGTGGAATATCTACAGGAGACTACTTTATCGTAAGAAACTCCAACTTAGGAGCAGCATCAACAAGTATAAGTGCTCTTGGAACTGATAATGCTACAGTAGTTGGAATTGGATCGGAGTTCCTTGATAATGTATATGTTGTCAATAAGATGGAACTTGAAACTCAAGTTATTGCTGGAGTTAGCACAAATGTAATTAAGGTTAGTGTAAACACTAATATGGAACCCGATGGTATTGCTGGACTTACAACTGGAGCATTCCTTGGTGAATACTCATGGGGTAAAGTTAATTTAGAGGCTAGAACCAAAGAAATTTCATATCCAGCACATACTATGTCTGGAATAGGAACAAATGGATTGACTGGTATATCTACTTCTTCAAAACTCTATAGAAGTAGATATGTTAGGTTCAAAAAATTCACATGATTTTTCGTAATAAATAAGTAAAAAAGTCCGTCAAAAATGGCTGCCATTATAACTGATCAGGTAAGAATATTAAACGCGAAAAAATTTGTCGCAGGAGTTGCTGATGTTAGCAACTCCTATTATTCTTTTGTCGGACTTCCAAATCCGACAGACTATTCCTCTACATGGAATGAGAATCCCCCTGCACCAAAAGATAATTTTGATCAGGAGAATGATTATTGGAATACAATGATCGCTCTGAAGAGGATTAACTCTACTGATGTAAGACAAGTTATTCCCAAGAGAATCTGGTCTTCGGGTACTACCTATGATATGTACCGACATGATTATAGTAGATCAAATACTGCTCCAATTTCAGGATCTACTAATCTGTATAATTCAAACTTCTATGTCCTCAATAGTGATTATAGAGTTTATATTTGCTTACAAAATGGAACAAATCCAGAAAACACTCTTGGCAGACCATCTTTAGACGAACCGACTTTCACAGATCTAGAACCAAAGGCAGCTGGAACTAGTGGTGATGGATATATTTGGAAATATCTCTATACTATCAAACCCGCAGACATTACTAAGTTTGATTCTACAGATTTCATGCCAGTTCCTACAGACTGGAGCACTAGTAATGATACATCTTTAGTTAGAGAAAATGCTGTAGATGGTTCTATTAAAATTGTTACGATAACTAATCGTGGTGCTGATTTGGGAACAGCAAATCAGACATATACTGGAGTTCCTATTAAGGGCGATGGTACAGGAGCAACATGCACTGTTACTATTGACGGAGACTCTAAAATTAACGAAGTTTCTGTATCTTCTCAAGGATCTGGATATACTTTTGGAACTCTTGACTTTGAATCTGCTGGAATTCCAGTTGGAACAACTAGACCAACTTTTGATGTCATTATCACTCCACAGGGTGGTCATGGTGCCGATATCTATAGAGAATTGGGTGCATATAGTGTTCTAATGTACTCCAGAATTGAAAGTGACAATGAAAACCCAGATTTCGTCACAGGTAATCAGTTTGCAAGAATTGGTATTGTAGAAAATCCACTCTCTCCAGCAGGAGGATCAGTTTTAACCGCAGATAAAGCGAGTGCAGTAGTTGCTTTAAAACTGACTGGAGTGGGATATAGTGAAGCAACCTTTACTTCCGATGCATTTGTCACTCAAACAGTTGGGTCTGGTGTTACTGCAGTCGGTAGAGTTGTAAATTATGATCAAAATACTGGTGTCTTAAAACTTTGGCAAGATAGAACAGTAGCAGGATTTACAACTGCTGGAATTGGAGTTACTAATCCAACATATGGATATGAATTGCAAAGTTTCACTGGAAGTCCAACTGGAACTGGATCGTTAGCAATTACTCCATCTACAGGGTTACCTTTAAGTATTGATAGTACATTTAGCGATAACAAAACGACGATAAATAATCGTACATATTATCTTGGAATGGATTTCACTACAGGTGTTGCATCCCCAGAGGTAAGACAGCATTCTGGTAATATTATATACGTAGATAATAGACCTTCGATTACAAGATCGTCAAACCAAAAAGAAGACATAAAAGTTATCTTGCAGTTCTAAAG
>MDSW01180482.1_pt1 | contig 16521 bp, 3 predicted proteins | sample 811171 | NCBI WGS metagenome assembly MDSW01 (sample SAMN05326641, study PRJNA326480) | marine metagenome | isolation source: seawater | place: Atlantic Ocean: North West | collected 2012
GGGCGATTCTCACGATGGAACTCGATTGGGGTGCTGCATTTGGTACCGAAGCCTTTGGAGGCACATGGGACGAAGTATGGAGGAACGTGGCTCACTCTACTGCGTTCGTGTTTGTTGCTTATGCAGGGGTGACGAAGATTGCTGCTGTTGGTGGTGAAATCAAGAACCCTAGTCGTAATATCCCATATGGGATTTTACTGTCATTGCTAATCTCTTGTCTGCTTTATGTGTTCATCACCATCGTCATGGTCGCAGCTGTATCGCCAGAATCCTACATGAATAGCGCTGGTGAGGCACGGGAAGATCCAGTATACATCTTCGCTGAGGAGATTGGAGGCTACACTGTCGGTGTAATCTCTGCAGTTTTCGCTGTAACTGTGGTTACGTCGATGGCATTGGCTGGGATCATGGCAACTTCACGATTCCCATTCGCCATGGCTCGCGACAATTTGTTGCCAAGAGCGTTGGAGAATGTGCACACAAAATATCAAACCCCACACTTGGCAATATACGGCACAGGAATCGCAATGGCATTATCGATTACATTCCTACCTGTACACGATATCGCAAAACTTGCATCTGGATTCAAAATCATGATTTTTATCGTCATCAATAGTTGTGTCATTATCCTTCGCAGGGCATCACCCGCACACTCATGGTATAACCCCGAATGGAAATCACCAATGTATCCTTACATCCAAATCTTTGGTATCATCAGTGGTATTTTCCTGTTGTACGTCATGGGATTGATGGCCGTTTTGGGCGGGCTCGGCTGTTGTTTGTTAGGAATAATCACTTACTATTCGTATGGGAAGTCCCGTGCCCACCCAATGTTAACTCCATGGCGAACGGTTCGTACCGAATTCACCAATGCAACCCAAGCAGAACGTGAGAAGAGGTGGTTGGTATTCCACACCATGGCAGGCTGGGCGAATCCTCAGCACCTTACTGAAAGTGAGTTTGCCCATGCAATGAGCATCATAGCTCCGCAATTCAGTCGATTCCATGTCCGAAACCTATTCCATGAAATAGACACGAACGGGAATGGAGTCATTGATGTAGACGAGTTCCTGAATGGGATTGATTCTGCTCTAAACGAAGCGGAATAGCCCTGTTTTCTCCGCCGTGGCCTTGAAGGCTGATGTGTAACTCGCAATTGTTGGAGGAAGGCTATGTCGATTGCAGGGAAGGCGATGAAAATCACGACCAATACGCTGCAAGAGATGAGGCGTGCTGGTGAAAAAATAACCATGCTGACCGCTTATGATTACTCTATGGCACGCATATTAGACGGTGCGGGAATCGATGTGATTTTGGTTGGTGATTCAGCATCCAATGTAATGGCGGGAAATGATACAACCGTCCCAATAACTCTCGATCAAATGATTTACCACGCGCAATGTGTTGTCAACGGTGTTGATCGAGCGCTCATCGTTTGTGACATGCCCTTTGGTAGTTACCAAGGCGACTCTAAGCAGGCCCTGAATAGTGCCATCCGAATCATGAAAGAATCAGGTGCCCATGCTGTGAAACTTGAGGGTGGTGCCGAGATTGTCGAATCGATTGAGCGAATCCTTACAGCCGGGATCCCAGTCATGGGGCATCTTGGACTCACACCACAATCAATCTACAAATTTGGTACATATTCAGTTCGTGCACGAGAAGAAGAAGAGGCTGCGAAACTGATTGAAGATGCAAAGTTACTCGAAAAAGCAGGGTGTTTTTCTATTGTTCTCGAAAAGATACCAGCAGAACTTGCGGCGAAGGTGACAGCAGCAGTCAATATCCCAACCATCGGAATTGGGGCGGGTTCAGATGTAGATGGACAGGTTTTGGTTGTTCACGACTTGATTGGATTAACCCATGAATTTAATCCTCGGTTTTTACGACGATATCTCAACCTGTACGAAATGATGACCGAGGCTGTGAAGGAATACATTGATGATGTCCGAACACGAGATTTCCCAAACGCCGACGAGCGCTACTCTTGAGTCCAACCACTGCCTTCATCGTGGCGCCAATGTGTCGGTTTTCCTTGACGGTCAAAATACCACCCATCTTGACCCGGGAGAGTGCCAGGCAACGGTCTTAGACTCTGATCTTCGGCATCGCGTGGCCCATCTCCTCGCCGATTTTCATGTTGCTGTCGTGCATATATTTCCGCCTGATCGGCCAAGGTTGAGGCATCGGTATCCCACCCGTGAGTCATTTCCCCCCATTCCTCATCTGATTGAGTTGCTTCAGGTATAGATTCTGGTTCAGGTTGTGGAGTGGCCCAATCTTCTTCATCACGCTCAACATGAGATTTTGTTTGGACAACGACAGGAGTTTGTGGGGGGACCATAGAACTGGTTTGAGACATCGCCATAGGAGCTTGTACAGGAGAAACGGGAGCTGATATAGGAGCATGCAAAGGAACCGTGGGCTGAGGTGGAAGTGTATTGGCAGACAGGGGAGGAGGATGGTGTTCTCCGATTGTAGAAATAGTGGCTGGCGTTGGATCAATTTCCGAGGGCAATTCTTCGTCTGTTTCCTGTTCTTCTTCAAACTCCTCACTTATTCTCAAGTCAAGATGCTTGAAAACCGCGACAAGGATGACTGAAATGAGAATCACAATCAACAAACTAAACCCAATAATCACCTGAGTATTATTCCCCCAGCCAAACCAAGTTGGCTCAACAGAAATGAAATCACTTCCTTCGGCAGGAGTTCCTATAGTCGATTGGATCCGCGCATGAACAATCAACTCACCTGATTCCTTCAAATCTAATTCCCATCCATCAGTATCACATTTCGCATCGCCAACATCTGTTGTAATGACTGCAGAACATTGGTGGATGGGAACTGGGTTACCAGATACATCGAATCCTGAAATGTCAAATCGAATTGTTGTACCTTGATTTGCTTCAGTGGGCAAATTGACTTCAAGATAATCCAGTGGACCTTGTAGTACATGAACGAGAAGTGTCCCTTGTACCTGGTCGAGGAATACCGTAATGCTCACATCACCGATTCCACTGGAGGTATAGGTGTAATGTCCCGTTCCACCGACAGTTGCATTTTCGATTACTCCGTAGCCATTGAGAACAAACCAATCCTGAATAGGGGCATCAACGGGGTTTCGATTACCACTCTCATCTACCCCGTAAAGAATGAGATCCAATGATGAACCTGTCACGATATTGAGTGGACCTGGAGCCACATTGATGACTTCAATTTCCAGTTCCACGGGTACACCCGAAAGAACCTCCACATCTATTGCCTGAACACGTCCGGCTGCTGTCACTTGAATGGTATGTTGTCCCACTGAATCGGGAACAAATATGATGCCATCACCATCTGATACAATTGCATTGGAACTAGGCCCAGCGGTAATCGACCAGTTCCAACCTTCGACCGTGACGGGGTTCCCTGCAGCATCAAATCCTTGAGCCTCAAGCAAATAGAAATCGCCGATATGCATACTATTGCTTAGATTGAGTTGGATATGAGCTAGACGACCTGAAGTCACCGTCAATGTCAATTCATCAGTCTGCCCGGTGTTGTCTTCTGCTGCAATAATCCAATCGCCAATGGCTCCAGCATCGAATTGAATACATTGTCCTGTGAATGAAGAAAGGGTACCATTTGGAGAACCATCTTGAGTTGACCAAGTGGAATTAGTCAACCAACTATTGCCCCTCTGGTCATACTGATGGGCGCAAAGATCAACGGTTTCATCCGAAGAAATATGCAATGAATCATGGACGATGGATAATCCAATGGCGACACCTCGAGATACATTCACTGAAATTGAGTCCTCCCATTCCCCCCAGTTGACTCCAATGGTCATTACACCTGTTGGTCCCGGCGTCACGACTGGGGGCGTGCCATCATTTGGTAATGATATGGCCATACCATCTGGCAATGACCAATTGGCATAGGGAATGTTTGGAATCCAAGAATTTCCATATTGATCTTGAAGCAGGGGGGAAACTTCAAACAAATCATCCGCGGTATGATTGTCCTGAATGACTAACAGTTCAAACGTTAATGGTGCGCCCGGTTGAACATTGACCATCAATGTCGCTTCAACATCACCATTGCAGGCAGTGACCGTTTGTGAACCGACCGTTTGAGGTGACCAACGTGCCAGTCCCCCCCCAAAATTTTGAATCGAACCTGAACTCGAGGACCAAGCAATGGGAACATTCAATTCGGCACCTGCTGCATTGAACGCTGTCGCAGTGATGTTTAGCGCTTGATCGGCTGGCATTGATAGTGGACCACTTGGACTGATCGAGATATGATCAACAGAAGCATCGCCCGCGGCTGAACAAGAACGCGCTGAAGTGGCAGAATGTGAAGGGGCGAAGGAAATTAGAATCAACGTAATCAACAGAATTGAGACAACTCGTTTCATTGTATTCGACTCCATTCTCCGGCTTCATTGACCTCCCAATACTGAGGTTCTCCCTGTGCTGTTTGATACCAACCCGTTTTTCCTTGTACGGTACCATCCATGGCAGCGAGTACTCCATTTTTTGCAGGGGTTTTTTGAGTAACTGTATGAGATTCAGGTTTGGCGACCATGGTTTGTGTTACACTTTCCATGGACCGAATCCTTTCTTGCTGACGCAGATAGTTGCGACGTCGCTTGGAGCGTCTTGAAAGTTGATGTGTTTCGGGCTGGCTCTCCGCTCCTGACCTAGATTTGTCAATGGAGTCAAATTCAAACTCTTCCTCCCAGTATGTATCCTCATTATTGGTACGGAGAATGAATAGAAGAATCCCAATCATTAGCACGGCGACAGCAAAACCACCAATCAGCATCTGGCCTGATTGACTGGTTGTGAATTTATCAACACCAGTTGGATTGACATCGATGTAGGTCACTGCCGACCACTGTTCGTATCGAATGGTCAACTTTTGATTATCACCTGGTTCGTCAAGTTGAAGATACCAAAACGGACCGATGTCATGGCGAATAGAGCCGATTTCAGTATCGAAAACAAATTTTGAGGTTTGCATCGGGACAGAATTTCCACCATAGTCGACGAGACTGACCTCTAGAGAAAATGACTCGCCCTGATTCCCATATCCACCATGTTGTCCAATGCGTAAGGAACGGGGCTCACCGGTGAGCACTTGCAAGGTGAATGACCCAATTGCAGATCCATTTGCCAATCCCACTTCCCAGATGCCTTCACCTAGGCCACGCACATCATAGACACCAATCTCGGTTGTTTCTTTCACCTCAAGTGAATTGTAGGGTAAATCCCATTCCACGGGCCAAGGTGCTTGATTCCCTGAAATATCAATTGCATAGGTTGTGATGGTGAACAAATCTCCACTGGATACAACGCCATCCATCGGTGTATCAATTATAGCTGTGATTTCGTGAGGAGTTCCTTGTTCGACATAGATTCGCGATCGTGCGGTTCGACCTGCTGCATCGACCTCAATCAAATGGTCGCCGGTTGATGTCGGTTGCCATACACCCTTTGACAACCGAAGTTGGGGCGTAAAATCGACTCCATCAACCGTCCAGTTCAGTTGAACTCCAGAAATTAGATTCCCATCCGCGTCACTTAGAACTGGGTCAAGATCGAACGCATTGTCGGCGGAAATGGCTGAACCGTCTCCGGCGAGCAAAATCCGTGCCAGACGACCAGGTTTTACTAAAATCGAAAGTTCCGCTGTAAAAGTACCCTCTAAATCCGAATGAGAAGCCTCAACTGTCCAGATTCCAGCAAGACCTCCTACAAATCGAACTCCATCGATATCTGAGATTAACGAAGAGGAGGCTTCAGATTCCGATACCGACCAATCGGCTGCAATTGGCCATCGATTCCCACGTAAATCCTCTGCTTGTAAGGTGAGAATTGATTCATCATCTGCTGTAAGAATATCGAATTCAGCGTCAATCCAAACTCTCGAAATCGCGCCATTCACTACAGTGATATCGACCCATGCTTCTACACCTTCGGCCTGGGCTGAAACACGCCAGGTTCCTGCTTGACTGGGCAACCATTCGACGAATCCATCATTGATACGAAAGTTTCCACTTTCTGCCGACCAATTTTCTAAAGGCAATAGGACTGAGACATTGTTGCCAACACGATCAATCCATCGCAAATCAAGTCGAACTGATTCATCGGCACTCACAGTTTGGTTTGGACCAACAATCTCCAGTATATTGACTAAACCCGGTTCAACAGTAACCCAACCGGTGCCATTGGCACCTGTCCCACTGGTGACATTAATCTGCCATGTTCCAACTTCCTGTCCAACATAGTATCCAGCCGAATCAATGGAACCTCGCTCGACAACCCAATCCAAACCTGCGGCGGCAGATTGTGGCAAAATGTTACCCAAGCGATCTTCAACGACGACGGGGATTTGTGTCCCAATCCCTGCTCTTGCTGTCAAATTTGAGGGTAGGATGATACTTGCGGCCCCACCCACTGAGACGCTAATATTGGATATCGCAACATGGTTTCCCCATTGGGCTGCGACAGTATGATGGCCGATTTGAGAGGGCGAGTACATACCGTATTGATCGATAAAACCCGAAGATGTAGACCAACTGTAGCTCAAACCGGGCACTAAATTTCCATACTGATCAATACCATGAGCAATAATTGGAATCGTATCATCAACAGTTATTGAGTAATTTTCAACAGCCATTGCGATGGTGAGTGGCGCACCAGGACGTACCAAAATGTGCTGTTCACCTTGGACGGTTCCTCCTACAGCAGTAATGGTCGCGATGCCAGATTGCGTGGCAGACAAGCGACCGCTACCATCGATTGAGCCGGATGAGGTAGACCACGAAACTCCTGCATTGATGACATCCCCTCGCTCAGAACGAATCGACGAAGTGAAATCTAGGGTGCTGTCTGCATCCGTCACACCCAATTTAGGAGAAATATCAATCCAAGCAGGGTTATTGCTCAACAGGGCTGGATTAGCCCAACGAAATGAAATCTCGACAACGGGGCGTAGAGAGGGTAGACTTGATTCCGAAGAGTGAAATGAGGCAACACCAGATTCACTTCCATATCCTGGTGTCAGTAAGACACCCACACGCGAATCTGAACCTGCCAATTGCCGGTATTGTGCAAGTTCTAACGACTGAGTAATATCAAATCGAACCTCATTTGAGTTGGACTCAACAGACTGTTCGTCTTGCTTTGCACCACTGTCCGAGTTTCCAAGAGCCCCACCTTGATGCCATTGGGATGCCCCATTTCGATGCACCCATGTCGCGTATTGAATCTCCCAGTCCTGTTGATGCACATTCCAAACTTGCGCATCTACATAACCCGTCGTGGAGACCAAGTGCAGTTCAAGGGTAGCACTTTCGATGGTTGTATTTTGTGGGAATCCAGCATTGTCTAAATCAAATCCTAATAAACTGTTGCGAATATTTTGCTGATCGGAATCCCAACCCACTTCAATTGCTGAGGCGTGATGCAAAGACGAAGTTGGATTACGACTATCGAGCGTACCATCCAAATCTACAGCATAAGTGACGTTCCAAGTTCCATCACCATTGTTTGTGAGTGTGTTGTTGGTCATTTTTGGATTTGCTTTTTGATCAAGATTCTCATAAGGGGAAATACCCATTATCGTGACTTGGAGCACTAGCAGTGCGACGAGAAACATCGCATGCCACGCACTGGAGTGTCCAACTCGCATCAAACCGTGATGTAACAGACATCTCTTGAAGGGTACCCCGGGCCGTCCGCCTACGGCGGACGGAAAACAATGGAAGAATCCTATTCTTTCCACTCAAACCAGTTTTCTGGAATATCTTCCATTCCGGGTTCCAAACACCACCAAGTACCAGTATCGTCCTCATACCACTTGGTACCATCTTCATCCACTGTAATACCGTCATCTTCGGCAGTATATTCTTCCTCAACTGTAGGAGTGCTGTATGATTCACTCGGCGCAGCCGGAGTTTGTGGAGTGTCTTCGAAGTCATCATCTTCGTAGTAGTCTCCATCGTCGTCGTATTCGTCGTCCCGATCACCGCGACGCATGAGTACAACCACCACAGCGAGAACACCTAGTAAGAGCGTAACCATTGCAGCCAAGCCAATCCAAGACCACGGTGAGTTCGCTTCAAAGAACCCTCCCATGGTGCCTTCGACCGAAATTGAAAGCGGGTCATCACAAATAGTCCCACCCGCGCCAGAACAAACTTGCACGGAATTTACGCCCTCACTGAGCATGTAAACATCGGCGGTGGTTCGACCATCTCCTGTAAGGGAGATTTGGTTCAAATCATCGGCATCCTCTGGGATGAAAATTTGTAATTCCGTTGTTAGAGGAACGGGGTTATCAAATTGATCAAAACCTTGTACAGATATTGAAATCGTAGACTGCTGTTCAACCGCTAGTGATACGCCCTCAAGTGTTCCTGGAGCGCTGGCAACAGCAGAAACCTTGGACAGGGATCCGTAGGCTACGGTGATATCCCATGAACCTGAACAGGTGCCACAGGTACCCGCACTGTATGTGAGCGTGTAGGTCTGATTAATCTTACCAAAGAATCGATAATTTCCAATTTCAAGAAGTGTGTTCGAATTAGCATCACGAATGTGTTGCTCGGTGACGAATCCATTGGTAGTACTGGTCCAAGCAACCGCACTGGTTTGATATTCGTTCCCATCTGAATCCATGACCCAAATTTCAACCAATGGATTGATTTCGGGGTCAGCAACAATTTGCGTGGATTCCAAGTTTGTTGCATTCCCTGATTCATCACCGCTAGCGAAGGCTTTGTGCCAAACGTTAGCCACTTCACCAACAGTTACAGTGACAATCGAATTGGAGGTGACTCCTTGAGAACCAACTGCGCAGATGGTGTACTCTCCAACAAGCGTTGCATCCCAGATGTAATTCGAATCTCGCATTTCAATCGAAATCTCTGTCCAATCGGAATTTGTCAGCGATGCGGAAGAACAAGACAATGGTGTTGCTTCGTCTGTGGATTCTTTGACAAACCATTGCAAGCTTTCTTCAGACAAGTCATTGTCATGCGCATCTCTAGCATCTGGGCTCAAATCAAACGTATCATCTGCGGTGATGGTTGCATCATCGGAGGTCGTAATCGTATGCAATTGGCCGGGGAGAACGGTGAATGTAACCGAGTTGGTGACCTGCTGTGTTCCAATGCCTGGGACATTGAATTCATATCGTACGTTTACAGTCCATTCGCCGACCAAAACCGGTTCAAATATCGCGGTGGGACCTTGTGGAGTTAACCAAGCGTCTGCAGCTGTATCGGCAGTTGACCAGATTGCAGAAACTGTCCACTCATTACCATCGGCATCAGCAACGTATGCATCCACGCTACCCATGCTTCCTGAACTGATTAGAATCAAATTGTCCGGGTCATTATTGTCCGGTCGCGCATCGATTTGTACAGGTAAACCATGCTCAACACTCATTGGAATCACGACTTCAAAGCCTTCCAAAGTCGCCTTGACCCAAGAGGAACCTTGGTTCGAAGCATCCCAAGTGGAAGGTGGGCCCGCTAGGAATTGACCATTTAGCCATGTCCAACCCGTAATTGGTAGATCAATCGCCTCGCGGTTGTCTTGAACATCAATCCGAACAACAGTAAGGAGAACTTGGTCATCTGCCGTCATGTAGATGCTTTCTAGTGTGGGTGAACTGGTAACAATGATCGTGTTGGTTGGACCCACTGCAGTGACCTCGAGTTCAGCAATATCACCGTAAGTCACTTCGATGCTAGTACTACTGTAGATGCCAAGATCACTGTCAACCCAGATGCCCCAGTTTCCAATTTGATTTCCGGTAAAGTCTCCGGTTGAATTGTCCATTACACCATTTTCAGCACCCCAAGTAAGCACACCTCCGAGACTGCTGTCCATTTGGTTTCCACGCTGATCGAATACATTGATTGCAAATCCAGTAGTGTTGCCTGCTTCAATCTCAGAGGCCGCCACGATTTCGAAATAATTGGGTGACCCGACGGTAACAGTGATTGGAACCGAGATGGTTGGCTGGAACGACCAAGTAGCATTCAGGTATTGCTGTCCGGCTGTCCATGGTGTCCAAGTCACGTCAGTCGTAATTGGTGTTGTGAGCGTCAAGCCCGTCGATAGTGTCCCATTGCTAATCTCTAGATGAATTGTTTCGCCCGGAACTTCATTTCCATTGGAATCAATCACTTTGATTTGGTTTAGCGTGAATGTATCATCCGCAGTCAGCGTAATCGCAAGAGGTACGATGACCAGTTGAATCGGTGAACCTGCTGTAATCGTGATATTCACTGATTCAACCACTTGCCCGTAAGCCGCGAAAATCGTCACAACCCCAGATTGATCAGGGGTGAAGTAACCACTCGAATCAATGGTCCCATCAGAACAGGACCACAGAACATCACCCGTGAGTGTGTTTCCATTTGCGTCCAATAGAGAACCACTGAATTGGACCCCAGTGTCAGCATCAGTACTCGATGGGCCCGACAAACTGATTGAATCAACCAAGGTGTAATTGAACTGTAACTTTGGCTTGTCCGATGATGGTGATTCGCTGGATTTCACATCAAGGAGCATGTGCCCTGCATTGGTCGTACCCATGATTACAACCGTGACTGTACCATTCATGGTAGTCATTGCACCACTCACATCGAAGTGTAGCCAACCTCCAGTGAAGGTGCTCATCACACGTACAGTATCGAGTGGTGTTGCAATATAATCCACACCTGATTGCATCCCGGCTGCAGACCAATTGAAGCCTGTAGATGCTGCATTCCATGTGGCACTGGCTTCCTCATAATTCGGATTGATGACAGCATAGGCTGACAAATCAAGATAATTGGCCAAACTGAGTTGGCTAATTTGATCGACATAAATCGACAATTGTGCTGAGTGGGGGTTGACAGACATTTGATCCAATGGCATTTGGCCGATGTCGATTTGATATACAGCATGACAGCGATTCGTTGCAACGGACTCACAACCGGTACCAATGTGTAGGGTGTTCTGTGTACCATGACCTGCATTCACATCACCTTCATTGAGATATGTATCCCAAACTGGAAGATGGCCCAATGAAGGAACATCTGAACCCTCTTGAATTTCGACAGTATGAACGTGGTTTCCTACATCAGTAATGTCAGGGTTACCAATTCCAAAGGTCGATGGAACCGAACGTGGGCCAGGGACTGAACCATTCAATGCCTGTACGGACCAGGTGTAAATCTCACCGACTGCCAAATCAAAGTCAGGTGCCCACGCTGAAGGAGTAGCAGATGAACCACCGATTGTGAAGCCAGAATTACTGTTGGAATCCCACGACTCGTAAGTGAGTGTATCTGTTGCATTGCTGAGGATGAGGATGTAACCTGTCGCATCGCCCAATGTATCCCAAGTCAGAACTGGGCGTGTATCGGTACCCAAGGTGTACTGGCCCACATCGTAGACGACCTCAAGGTGCTCTGGGGACAAAAGCGAGACTTGAGCGGGCGAAGTAGCATTGTTTGGATTGTCGACGTATTCAACAACCAATTCGGGTGCATAATCACTTGAACCATCGGCCGAATTGAAGTAAATCGTACCCGACCAACCGGTTTGCAATGCCATATTCATCACACCACTTCCCGACCAAGCGTTGCGGGCGATGTTGGTGACATCCCATTCGTACCAAACACCTGCATTGGTCATCGTTGAAGTCATCGATGAAGAGGAGGTGCCATTACACTGCGTGTTTGGATTGTAATTGTTCCAAGACACATTCGATTCGTCAAATCCTGCACACTCGTGGATTGCAATACTATGGGCACCACTACCAGCAATGCTGGACACATACATGCGCAATGTAACCGAGGTTGGCAACATTGTAGCGGGATATGGATATTCAGTCAAATCAATCGACATCAGGCCTACTGCATCGTGGGCAGAGTCAGCAGGATCAAGGCCAACAGCAATCGATACTGAAGAACCAAAGTTGGTGGTTTGACCGAAGGTGTTTGAGGTAACATAGCTGTCCGGCATTGTTGGCAACAGACCCGTGTCTTCAAACACTACACCACGCTGCATTGTGACACTGAAATTACCTGCACCATCATCGCTTCCCTGCTCTTCGGGAACACGAGATTGGAACATTGTCGACCAATTGCTGTATACACCATCCTGAACTGCACGAATTCGTAGATGATTCCAATGATCGCCTTGGGCATCACTGGCAGGAGTCCAGTGTGTGAGGTTGGTCAGATCAAACGTTGAGTTAATCCATGTTGAAGGGTCACTTGAGTCGTAAATCCAAGCATCCATCGTGAATCGTTCACTCATCGAGTGTTGAATTTGCCACGAGTCGATTGTACTGGCACTCGGGTGAGTCCATGTAGACCACAATGGATCTAAGGGCACCGGGCGTAATGAACTCGGATCCCATGTTGTTAATGGGCCATTGGCAGTCAAGTTACTGACCCATGTGGGTGCGGTCGGCATGGTTTGAACACCTGCACGATAGGTCAAGGTTAGAACCGGGCGAAGAGATTCGTAAATTCCAGTTGCATCCTCATTGATGAACGCGTGACGAGCGTACAGATTGGGATCTTCGGATGCAAGCAGCATACTCAGAACGTCTGAACCACTCATGTGAGCTTGCTGCATCAGTTGTGTGACGTTCCACGAATACCACCCATTGCCACTGACATTTGTAGAGACCGCAGGGACGTCAGCGTCGTTTGAACCGTACGCCCCTGGACTTTGCCAAGTATTGTTGGCCGAACACTGGTTCCAAGTGACTGTATTCTCGACCCAGTTACAATGTACACTAGAGATTGAGACATCTGTATCATAACTACTGGAACCACTAATTCGATACAGATCAACATGTGCCTCGACCACTTGCCATGCATCGCCATCCATAATTGGGACATTCGAGATGTCAAAGCGCAATAGTGAGCGCGATTCATGACCCGCATTGGAGCAAGATGGACCTCCATTCGATAATCCAACCGAGAGATAGCTCGAACTGGAACCGTATGCAGCATTTGGATTGCATGAATCAATGTAAGCGCCTTGAGCAACATCATAGGCACTTGATGCAGAGTATGCATTCCCGTTGGTGAGATCTACCCAATAATCTGTCGAGTTAATTGAACCACCAATGTCATTCGGAATGATGAAACTCTCCATGCTGGAACGTGGACCCAGCATCCAGTCATTGACTGGCTGAACAAACCATGAATACATTGAATCATGATTTGCAGCAAAGGCTCCGGTTTCCAAATAAGTGAAATTCTGCAAATCAAAGAAAGTCGGATTGTAGTAACTATCAACGCAAGAGACACCATCCCAAATATCTCCATTCTCGATTGCACAAATCAACCAACCATCGACATTGCTTTGACTGGAATATGACCAATTGAATTCGGGACCATCTGCCGATGTCATTACTGGATGTTCCCAGAGGATGTCTCCGTTGGCTGGGCCAATCAGGGTAGCAGAAGAGGAGGGGAGTGAAGCGGTTCCATTCATCCATTCTAAGCGTAGTACTGGTTCGTTGGCCTCAAACTGTGTTTCGGTACTGTGTAAAACCAGTTCATCACCCGAATACATCTCAGCACTAATCATCAATCCAATTGAATCGTCACCTCTTGCAATTGCCGCTTGCGCAGCAGAGGTGAAATCCAGCGGTAGTTCTACACTATCAGAAACATCGTAGTAGATGTAACTCCACTCCGCCCGATCAAGTGCGCCTTGGGCTCCGACTGATGACCAGTTGTTCACTCCATCGTACGTCAGACCGGTTGCATATTCGTCCCAATCCTGTAGCACTTCAAACATTGCAACTGAAGGCATCGATGAATTGTTGGTTGCGACTTCAAAAATCAATTCCGCACCGGTTAAGCGAGCATTCGAAGGAATTGGTAGTGCCCCAATCCCATCTAGCGGAATTTCAATCAGAGCACTGGATGTTCCGGAAATAAACAATGTTCCATCAGAGGCATGAGTATCGTTTTGATAGTTAGAGTCCCAAGATATCCAAGTGTCCGTGAATAAGGGTAAACTGCCATCAGATAGTGCATCACCATGGCCAATTTCAACAGCATACCAGGTATCTCCAAGTTCCTGTCCACTGCTTACATCTAAATCGGGGATGACAAAACTGGTCCCAGCAGTCCAAAGCCCAATCTGACCAGTAGCAGAGATGCCTCGAACGCGCCAATAGTAAGATTCTCCTTCTGTCAAATCACTGTTGAATGTAAACGAGGTCCCGCTGAAATCACCAGTATCAATCCACGAGGAAAAAGTGAGAAGAGCACTAGAGGTGAAACCTGGTGATTCGTCCACTTGCACCTGCCAACCATTAGCAGCAGTAGCGCCCGTTTCATTCCACTCAAGCGTCGGAGTTTGATCAACATCAAAGGTGTAATCGCCACTGAGAATCCACTCTCCATTAGATGGAGTCAGGTCAATCGGAACATTTGGTGCTGCATTTGAACCATTGGTGTATACGATAACAAGTTCGGGCATAGAACCGCTACCTCGATCGTAGAAAGAAACAGCGTTCCAACTTGATGAGGTCAAAATAAAATCAATTTGAGAATCCGTACGCATAGCACTTTGCACAGCAGCCGTGACGTTCCATTCGTACCAGGTGTTGCTGGCTTCAACACTCACTGTATCTAGAGCTTGGACACGCTCAGTTCCATTTGCACCCGGAGCATTCCAGAGTGTGTTACCATCTGTGGTATTCCAAGTTGCAGTTGATTCGTCCCATTCGTGTTCACCACTCTCGTACATCGTCATTGGAATCGAGGACAAACTGATGCCCGATTGTTGCAACGTGCGTACCCGCATGGTTGCCGAAACAATTGCAAGACCATGGGGCATTGCGTGTGTTGACAGATCACATCTAAGGAGAGCAACTTGATTGCTTGAAATTGTGAGGTCTTGGCCATCCAAATTCATTCCAGATGCTGCCCCACCCTCCAATGTCAGATCAGCACATTCTGGAAGTGCTGAGGTGCTTTGAGTTGTACCGTTTCCATGGCGGAATCGCAATTCTTGCTCACCATTTCCTAGTGATGTTGAATTGATCTCTGAAATCAAAAAAGTATCTGCTGACCATGGACCTTGTTCTCCGTCCTCAATCATCAGCATTCTCCAATGATAGGTCTGCGCCCAGTCCAAATTCCAATCTGATGGGACTTCGAAGAAACCATCTGCCAAGTCAAATCCACTATCTTCCCGGCTGTCTGCAGTGTAGGGAATTGATTCTCCAATCCCGTCCCCAAACAGTTGGATAATGACATCTGGATCATTACCATTTGAGTTTGAGACCACAGAGGTATCCCAGCCCAATGCTGGAGTTGTGGTGCTTTCCAATCCATGGTCCCATGAAACATCCCATGCAGCACTACCTGACAAAGGTTCGACGATGTCGGCTTCAGATGTAGGACTTGAATCACCCCATGAATATGTCAAAGCAAGGTGTGGGCGATAGGAAAGTGGTTCATCTCCAGTTGCGATTTCAACTTCTTCGCCAGCTAAACCTTTGCCGACGACGATAAAGTCTAGATCACCTGAATGCCCGTTGCGCAAATATTCCTGAACAAATGAAGTGGCGTCAAAGGTCAGAAGGGCTGACCCTGTTTGGTTGCCATTGGCAGTATCGAGAATCGCATCTTCATCAGCGATGGTTCCTTGTCCACCATTGTCCCATGAAACACCATTACTGCTGTTATTGTAATCAAGTTCAGCAAACACATGACCCGTATTGGAATCCATTAACATTACAGAAATCATCGGTTCTCCTGTCCGATCAGTTCTCCGAAGATTCAGAGTCGCATCGTGAATTGTGACGTTGTCGTGAATAGGTACTTGCTCCATGTTGACACGAATGAAAGCATGCATATTGCCCTCATTGGTGTTGTTTGAATGCCCGATTCTCATTCGGAAATCATCGTTACCGTTGTATGATGTGTTACCATCCATTACCCAAGTATCATGTACGGTACCAAATCCAAGATTCATTGAATCATTTCGCAGAACAACTTCAGCCTGGCCTTGAGCGTTCAGTGTACCCAATTCCGCAGACAATCCAAAGTATCCTGTATCCCATGGTCCAATGATTGAGTTGTTGATTGAACGCATTCTGAAATAAACCCAAGTTCCATTCAACAAATCAGCATCGTTTTCTGGAGTCGTAAACGCTTCATTGGACATCGAGAAATCACTAGAGTGCGACCACGAATTCCACAACCGAGATTCATCCTCAATTGAACGGAAGTCAGGGCCTGATGACAGTTGAATTTCAAGATGATTTGAAGTCAAATTGTCCCAGGTAATGGTGGGTGAATAATCCGGACGTATGAGCAATTCAGCAGAATCTGAAAGAATCTCACCATCTAGCGGACCTTCAATAGAAACGCTGCCTTGCGCTGGTGTTGAGGAAAGTGTGTACTCAAAGTCAATCGAAGGATGGCGTGCAGAGTATCGGTGTTCGCTTGAAGCACAAACGACTGGCATCCCCTCACTTGAGATA
>MDSW01069992.1_pt1 | contig 16520 bp, 1 predicted proteins | sample 811171 | NCBI WGS metagenome assembly MDSW01 (sample SAMN05326641, study PRJNA326480) | marine metagenome | isolation source: seawater | place: Atlantic Ocean: North West | collected 2012
AGATAATGTAAAAAATGTGGATCTTATAATACCTATTCCGTTCTTTTTTACTAAAGACAGTGGTTCATTTCTTCCTATAATGGCAATAAATAATGAAGCGATTGAAATAACTGTAAAATTAAAAGAATTAGACGAATGTATTATACATAAATACCAAACTCACAATAATAAATATGCAGTAACAGGTTTAAATGGTTTTTTTTGGTTTTCAACACCAACAGGTGAAGATGGTAATAGTGAAAATATACCACCTATCAATCAGGGTTTGAATAGGCAATCACTATATCCGATAGACACAGGTCTTCCTTATAAAGAAAATGTAACAAGTTCGATTGAAGAATTTGAAATAATTTATAATTTTTACCACGTAGGTTTAGAAGAACAGACATATTTCTTATCTAAAAAACATAACTATGTTGTTCCTATAATTAAAGAATTGCCTTCTACTAAATTTAATTATACGTCTCAAGGAAAAACTCAGGAAATTCCTACAGAACTAAGAAATCCTGTTAAATTTTTTGTATTTTATTTACAAAGACAGGATAATCTAGACAATAAAGATTACTTTAATTATACATATGATGATGTTTTAACTGTAACAGAAAGTAAAACCATACCCAAAGCAGATATCAATAGCACAATTTTGCAGAGATTTAATTTATCAGTAGACAGTATTGATTTGCTTGATAATATACCCAGTAAGATTCTTAATAATATGGAGTTACTAACAAAATTTAAGAATAATACAAATCAATTAATTTATGTATATTCCTTTGCTATGTTCCCTAATGAATTACAACCAAGTGGGACATTAAATTTTTCCCATTTTAAAAATCAATATATAAAACTAAATTTATGTGACCCTTCAAAATTTGAAAACCAGAAACTCATTTTTAGAGGATACTATTCATCATATAATATATTAACTATTGAAGATGGATTAACAGGATTTAGGTATGTTTAATATATAATTAATATAAATAAATTTATACTAATAATATATATATGTCTAATAATACTGGTTATATAACAGATGGGACTTTTGATAAGATAGATGTTACTAAAATATCTGTAAACAAAGATATCGCTGACCCATCTACAGGAATTATTGATACTGATAAACTAAATGTTAGCACTGAAATAGAGACAGATACAATATATTGTAAAAATTTAGTTGTTACTGACAATTTATCTATCCCAGTTGATAATATGCCTAATTTAGCTAAGAAAAATATAATTATAGATAGAATACAAGGGCCCAAAGTTATAAAAGTAAATCAAACTATGGGAAAAATTTCATATGACGGAACTCTTAAAGATTTGAAAACAACTACCAATACAGGAGATAAAAGGTCAGTTACTGATACACATGTAAATATTACTAATAACTCAAGATTTAAGGAAAATATTATGTTATATGGTTGGTCATCATCTGACGGAAGTGACACAGTTTTACATCAATCTAATTATAAAGATATTGATTTAGATGAACATGTATACTATCAGGGATGCGGTTATATTATTGGATTTAATAATGCTTCTGCCAATCAAACAACAGAAATTGTAACAACCACAGAAGTTCCTGAAACTACCCAAACTAATGTTATACCTGAAACTACGCAAGTAAATGTGATTCCTGAACACACAATTACTACAGTTATTCCTGAATCAACTCAGCAATTAACCAACACTCTAAGTAAGTATTATAATGATGTTACTAATCCTGATAGAAGTGTCGAACCTGGTATATTAAGTCAAGTTCCTAATTCAGGTTCGGCGGAACAGATTGCTTTTGATTCCTACAATAATTTATATAAATCTCAATGGCAAACTAAAAAACTTTTTGTTATAAAAACTACTGGAGAGAAGGTAGAACTTCATACTTTTGCGGAATATATTATTTCAATTGTTATTGATAGAGACGATGTATTATGGCTTAATACTACATCAGGTAGTAATAAAGTATATAAAATACAGTTAAATAATGGGGTTATTGTCAGTAACGACCTGCATATTGACTATACAAATTCTATTTTAACTGACTTTAGAAACCTTGCTTTAAATTCAAAAGATGAACTTTTTGTTATCACAGCAAGCAGTGGTTATATATATAAACTTTCAAAAACAGATGCAAGTTATACTCAATACTATGGACCTGTAAGTGACGGGGATCCCAGAGCAATGTGTTTTGATAAATATGATAATATACTTTATGGGGGAAGATTAGGTAAAAAAGTTTATAAAGTAAGTGATAATGGAGGTTCTCCTACACAAAGTTTTTATGGAGGAATTGCTACTTCTATTGGCACCATCTATGGACTTACTGTTGATAAAAACAATGACCTTTATGTTTCAGTTCAAAGTCTTAATAAGGTTAAAAAAATAACACCTGCAGGTGTTGTAACAGATGTTGCTGGTTCTGGATCAAATTCGGGATCAGTAGTTACAGGAAATCCTATGCATAGTTCAGTAAAAACACCAGGAGGATTGGTTTTTGATAAATATGAGGATTTATATGTAGGTCTGGGGGTTTACCCAAGTAATGATACAGACCATATTTTATCTCTCGGATTTGCTCACAAGGATTGGGAAGATAACCAGACATCTTCGGCGTTTGTTCCCGAATCTAAGATTTATAGTATTGACCAAAATTTTATAGTAGACAGCGGCCAATCCAGAGAATTTCGTGCTACTGGTATAGCTCAAGTAGGAGCTATGGTTGTTGATTTAAATGGTTACGTATATTTAGGTTTTCAAAATAATACAAATATACTTAAAATTAGTCCAGATGGTCAATCACAAGCATATATTGCCAACACGGGCACTGCGTCATGTCTTTCTGTAGACAATCACAATAATATTTATTCAGGAGGTGGTAGCTCAGGAGGCATAAAAAAAATTGAACCTGATGGAACTGTAAATACTATTTTAGGAGGGGGGCAAATCTATGGAATAGGTATAGACAAAGATAACGAATATCTATATTATGTAGAGTCATCTGCTGATAAAGTTTATAGATTAGACTTGTTAGACCATACCAAGACAGAATTAATATGTAATATGAGAACGAGTTCAGGACTACCAGGTCGTCCTCAAGATGCTGCTGTTTCTAGTTATGATATGCATTTTATGGATAATAATGTAATAATAATATCATCAAGTAGAGGATATTTATATAAAATAGATCTAAACAATAATAATGAACTTGAATTCTTAGCAGGAGATGGTGGAAGTTATGATCAGGGTCATGGGTCAGGGGTTGGTTACAGTATGGGAAATGGTGCGAATTTTAAATTAGATCAAATGTGGGGAATAGCATCAGATGAAAATAATGACCTTTATGTAGGTTCATGGTCGTACAACATTATAGGTAAACTAACTTTGGATGGAGTCGGCTCTCTTATTGCTGGTACACCAGGTAATGGAACTCCCAGCTATAATACTGATATATCTAGCACTACATTAGTTACACCAAGAGCACTATATTTTAGAAAAGATACGGGTAATTTATATTTTTGTGACCAAGCTGGAACGATTGCTATAATGGCAATAAGACCAGATACCCCTGGTTCTCAAATAATAACTAAAATTTACGATAACCCAATACTAAATTTATACGATGGTATGTTAGATAATTACATAGAAAATTACCCTTCATATGATTTTATTGTTGATAAAAACGATGTAAGATATTTTACCAGCAAAAATGATAATAAGATTTACAGTGTTCTTAGTGATAAAACAATGGAAACTTTTTACACAGAGTCGGACACCTCATTTATACTCCAATATTTAGCTTCTGACAATGATAGGAATATATATGTTAGTGGATTGGACAAAGGCATAAAAAAAATAGACCAATCGGGTAATTCTACGCAATTGACAGCTGAAAATACCTATGGTGAAATTAGAGGTATTGTTGTTAAAAATAATATTGTTCACTTTTTATCAGATGACAAAAAAATTTATAAAGTTCATCAAAGTGGACAAACTATTGATTATAATGTAACAGCAAGCGGTGGTAAATTTTATTTAAATGATGTAGAAAATCCTATTTTAAACTTAAAAATAGGAGTAACATACAGATTTATTTTAGACAACGATGTTGTAGCTAATCATCCTTTTTATCTTACTACATCAAGTGTATCTTGGGCAGCAGCATCTAATTCAATACATTCAGGAAGTGAAGTAACTACAAATAGTAATAATAGCATAATCACATTTACACCTGCTCAGGAAAGAACTAATTTTTATTATCAATGCGGTAATCATGATGGAATGGGTAATCAAATAATAGTCGAAAATAATAATAATCCTATTGAAGTAGCCAATATTAATGATGCTGGCGTCGTATGCGGATATGATACCAATGGTATTGCGATTGATTCATTAGGTAACATTTATGTAGCAGAAAATGATGCTGGTCAGATTTTTAAAAAAGAAAATGATAATAACATATCTGTTTTTGCCGGAGTTAATTCAACCTACGGAGTAGTGAATTCAGACTTTTTAAATTCTACATTTAGTGAAATTAGAGGTATGGTATTTGACTCTGTTGATAATTTATACGTTGTTTCTAATGATAAAGCTGTAGTAAGAAAACTTTCAAACGATGGACAGGTAACTACAATTTGCGGAATTGTTGACAATGAAGGCAATATCAATGGTCAATTTGGAACATTATCTCAGCCTAATGGAATTGCTGCGGATCAACATGGAGATGTATATATTACTGAATTGAATGGTCATATCAGAGTGTTAGGTACAGATGAAGAGATAATTTCTGAAACTATAGTGCCGTTTAATGTTAATCCTAATTTTACAAGTCCTCTTAATGAAATATCAACAAGATTTACTACAGCTGTTCCGGGATACATGGGCACATGTTTTGTAATAGATAGTTACGGTAATTATTTTGTATGCTGTCAAAGTCCTATCAGTGTAAATAAAATTACCCCAGATGGACAAACAAGTGTTTTTTGGACAGGTAGTGGTAATTTCCCCAGAAATATAACAATTGATCAAAATGATAATTTATATGTAGCAAGACGTGATGCAACTCCTCCATATTATATTAGTAAAATTACTCCACAGGGAGCAGAATCACAATACTGGACTGCAAGTGTTTCAGGAGAATCTCCTGGTCCTATGGTTGTAGACAGTAATAATAATCTAATTTGTGTTATAAATGACTATAATGATGCTAATATTAATACTAAAATATGTCGTATAAGAGATGATAATTCTAACGAAACAATATTTGATTTATCCACAATTATAAACAGTAAAGTCGTAAATAATTATAATATAACAGCAATAACTATTAATAGTAAAGACGAGTTGTTTATGTGTGAATTAATGAATGATTTTAATTCTATGTGGAATGGTGCAAGAATTTTAAAATTTAATAGTGAGACAGGAATTCACATAATAGCAGGCGATACATCTGAGGGGAATAATAATTATGAACAAGGGATGCCTTCTTTTGCTAAATTTAATCATCCAAGTGGTATTACTATCGATAAACAAGATAATCTATATGTAGTCGAACAAGTAATGAATAGATTAGTAAAAATAACTCCTTCTGGAAGGGTAAGCACTATTGCTGGATTACAATATTCAGGTAATCAGGATGGTAATTTTACAACTGCCCGATTTAATACACCTATTGATATAAAAATTGACAATTATGGAATTATTAATGTTCTTGATAGGAACTCAGGGAATATTCGCAACATTAATTTAGGACTTCAAGATAATTTAATACAAGAAATTGCAACTGATAGTTTACTAACTTTAAGACCGTTATCAGGAAACACGCTTTACGAAGAGATACCAAATTTTCCTGATTTAAATAGTATAAATAATTGGAAACTTTCAATTAATTTTAATTGGAATGGAGGCGGTGGTTGGAATGCTATAATTGGTAATATGTATAATAATACGCATTGGAGAGGATGGGGTTTATGGAGAAGTGCTTCAGGATATCTTCATTGGAGTGGAGAATCTCAAACTGTTAATTTACCAACTCTTACTATTACAAGCGGTGTTGATTATAGAATAGGCATAGAGAGAGTAGGAAATAGTTTAGAATATACTCTTGTAAATCTTAATACAGGTGCTACTACATTAGCAACATCAGCTTTTTATACTATGGCTAATGGAAGAGTCGATATTGGTGGTAATTGGGCATCAAATTCGTCGGAAGCATTTAATGGTCTAGTAAGTGAATTAGTTATATCTGTACCGCCATATACAATTAAAACCTTTAAATCGACACCATTAAGTATAAAAGAAACTAAATCAGAAATTGTTCCTGAACAAACAATAACAACAGTTGTGCCCGAAACAACGGAAACTATTGTTATACCCGAAACAACTGTAACAACAGTAATTCCTGGGTATACAACAACAGTTATTACTAATACAGAAGTATTTACACCCATAGCTTTTATGTCAAGATTAGATTATTTTGTAGTAACTATTGACAGTTTTACAAATACAACATCGTTTCCTGTTAACTTTTTAGATATTTCATTGTATGATAGTGTAGATACCGATTTAAGAATGAATGTTGTAAGAAAAGACACGAAATTTAAGCTAGAATTAAAGGTAAATTCTAATAAAGAAGTAAAATGGTTCGGAGTAATTAATTTAAAAAAGATATATCTCAAAAATGCTCTTAATAGATTATCAGATGATAAGCTTAAATTTGATGCCAGTGATAACTTAATTAATTGGCAACCGGTTGTATCAGCTACTACATATGACGATTTATGCTTTAAATTTATAGAAGGTCTTGAATTTAAAAATATTTCACCTTTTGCATCAAAAGTTGTCACCAACCAAGCTACATTTACAGATTCGGTTATAGATGATTCATTATTGATTGAGACAAAGCAGGTTAAGAGAAGATTTAATGATGACCCTCAATCAGTAAGAGAAATAGTAGACGATAAATTATATCTTGATAGTAAATCGTCATCATTTGACTATAATACCTATGGTTATCATTCAACATTTTTAATACAACCATCTTTTAATGAAATAAAAAGATTAACAACTTCTTATTCACATTCATCGTATATGCTTAACAATAACAATAATAAAGAAACAGTTACATATGAAAATGAATTTGGTAATTCATTCACAAAGATATCTACAAAGGACGCCTCTAATTTTTCGACTTCAAGATTAGTAGAAGATTCAACAGATACCTATTTAGATGAGAATCTCCTTAATTCAATTAATAATAAAAAAATTAATTTTGTATTTCAATTAAAAGAAAAAGAACAAAAATATCAGCCTGTTTTGGCAATATTATACTATAGAATGTTTTGTTCCAAAGCATTTAATGATCCACAAGATTCAGTTTCTCATCGAGATTTTGCTTTTGAAAAAGATAATTTATTTGATATAGCAGAAAATCTAAAAATAAATTTACAATTGTATAAGAATATTTCTGATTTTACACAAGATATTCCCAAACAAATTTATTTAACACAAAAAGACAATAGTAATGACGAATTAAGGTATTTTGATTTAGGAACACATCATTTTATTAAATCTTATATCAATATTAGAGATATAACTAATAATAAAAATGCTTTTTTTACTCACTATGCTTCAATTGTGATACCATCTTTTTCAATTATGAGACAATTTTTTACTCAAAAAAAAGAAGAGGGTATCACAGACTTAAATGTAATGAAGACAAAATTTATAGAAAAGTATATAAATTCCAATTCTATAATTAATGAATTAGATACAAATTCATATGATGATGGTAACAATCATGAATACATTATGCAATCTCCACCGAATTATGTTAATCAAAATGGACAAAAATATATTGATGAAAATACATCAGATATTAATTTAATTAAATTTAATGTAAAAATAGAAACAGAACCAATATTTGAACAAAATATTGTTGATAATATTATAACTAATTCTATTGAAGTTTACAATACAGTTGAAACAGCATATAATACTTTTGATGTTAAATTTCCCATAAAAGTAATTTGCACTCCGGAAAATTCATCAAAATTCCAAGTTAATGTTTTATTAGAAATAAATAAGTTTAATCTTGATACATATTAGGATGTTTTTTAAATTTCTAAAATACAAATTCAGGAGGTGTTAATAACGAAAGTATAAATTTCGGTTTTTTTATATTATTATATATTATAAAAATGCCGACCGAGTGGAAAACAAAAAATCTTAAAGTCAAAGACTTATTACAGGTTGATGGTAGTCTCAGCATCAGTGGTTCGACCACTTCTGCTGGTGCACTTAATGTATCAGGTGCTACTAAAGTAAATAATACATTAAGTGTTTTAAATACAGTTGTCATGTCCGACAAATTAAGTGTTGCAGGTACCGCTACACTTAACAACAACTTAAATGTTGGAGGTACAACTATTATTAATGGAACATTAAGTGTTGGTGGAGGAACCTATTTAGGTGAAACTACCCAACAAACTATTATAAGAGAAGATTTATACGTTAATGACTCTCTTAGTATAGCTGGTTCAGCAGATATTGTAGGAGATTTAACCGTCTCTGGAGCTACTGTATTAAGTGGCTCACTTACATTATCTGACGCATTAAATCTTAATGGTTCAGTATTTATTAACAATACTGGATTAAATATCAAAGATAGTGATAATTCACATAATATGGTAATACAAGCAGGTTCAAACCTTACTGGTGATAGAACATTGAAATTAAGCACAGGTGATTCTGACCGTGAAATATCTTTGGGCGGAGATTTAACAACTACTGGAAATAATGTTACTATTGAAGCAGGTTCTTCAGCAAGAACTATTTCTTTGGGAGGGAACCTCGATTTGGGAGGTTCTTTAAATACTACAGGTAATGATGTAACAATTGCTGCCGGTAGTAACCCCAGAAGTATATCACTTAACGGTGATATTAATCTTGCTGGTAATCTTGTAACTACAGGGAATTCATTGAATTTTGCTGTAGGTTCAACTGCTAAAACAGTAACATTGGGAGGTAATATTTCTACCTCTGCTAATTTAACTACTACAGGTGGTGATTTAGCAATTAATACAGGTTCAGGACCAAAAAATATGACACTTAATGGTAATTTAACATTAGCAAATAGTTTGACCACAACAGGTAATAGTGTAACTATCGAAGCAGGAAATGCTGCGAGAACACTATCACTAGATGGAAATATTGACATTTCATCTGACTTGGTTTTAACTGGTAATGGAGGAATCTATTTTAATACTGGAAGTTCAGGTAAATCAGTTACCTTAGGAGGTAATTTATCTACTAGTGCTGCTTTGACTACACAGGGAAGTGATGTTGTTATTAATGCCGTGTCATCATCAAAAACGATGACACTCAATGGTAACATGTCGCTTGGTAGTGATTTTACTACACTTAATAATCCTGTCAGTATAAATGCTGTAGGTGGAACAAGAAGTATTATTCTTAATGAAAATTTAACTATTGATGAGGGTTCAGATGTAACTATACAAGGAACTGTTGGTGGGACAAGAAAACTAACTTTAGGTGGTAATTTGACTACATTAAATAATAATGTTACTATTGATGCTGATACAACTAACAGAGTTTTAACACTTAAATCTGATATTTTATTGGATCAAGGGGTTGATAAAAGCTCTTCTCCAGAATTTGGTGGTTTAACATTATCGGGACCTATTTCTACTGTTGATAATACTACAGCTTTAACATTAAGTCTTCCTGATAATTTATCTGACGCAGCTGTTTTTAGTTCTACAAATATGGGGAAAATTTTAGCAATTGATACACTAACTAACGAAGAGAAAATTCTAACTAATGCTATGTTAGATATTGCCCCTATTACAAGAATTGACAATCAAAATAGTGTAGCACCAATTTTCGGAGCTCATATTCATCCTACAATTGAGCTTGATGGATGTGACCCCAGTGTAGTTTCAAGTTTATCGGTTGATAAACCAGTATTTTCATTGATTCATTCAGGAGCAACAATTGATATAGCGTCATCTATTTATGTAGGAAATGCACCTACTGAAGGTGTATCAAATTTTGGCTTACTAATTAATGCTGCTAATAACAAAATTAACGGTGAGCTAGAAGTAACTACATTTAAAATAGATGGTACTACTCTTCCTAAATCTGCTGTAATTTTACTAAACTCTTTAGCTAATTTAACAGCAAGTGCCGAAGATCTTAATGTTTTAACAGATACTACTGTAAATGCTAACGAAATTAATTATTTAACTGGAGTTACAAGTAGTATTCAGCCACAGATTGATGCCAGATTGACGGAGGTTCTCGCTGATGAACTTTACATGAGAAAAATAGGATGTGTAGCTACATTGGAACCCGGAAGCACAATAGGAAATTTAATGTTTAATAACGGAGAAATTTTTGATAGCGGCGGTTCAATTGGTTTTGCTAATAACGATTTAAATACTATTAAGAACTTAGGTGCCGAAAGTTTAACTTTAACAGCAGGACTAAATGTAGGAACAGACACAGTTATGGCAGGAAATCTTAATGTTACATCAAGTATTACGGGTGGTTCGATCTCTTCAGGAGATACTTTAACTGTAACTGGAAATTCTGATTTACAAGGTTCAGTAACCGCAGGAAGTTTAGTTACAAGTGTAATTTCATCTACAGGTGGAAACATATCATTAGGTTCTGAAAATCTTTCTACAACGGGTAATTTAGTTACTGGACAAATATCTGTAAGCGGAAACCAAGATATAACTGGAAACAGTTCAATATCAGGCTTATCTACTTTAGGTGGTGGTATAGTTGTTGGTAAGGAAGATTCTAGTTATTCACCAGGATATCCAGGAATTGTATTTGATACGACATCTTCTAAAATCTACACTGATTCGACCACAGGAATAGGTCAAACTACCGAATCCGCGAATTTATTTACATTTAATCCAGCTTTATTAAGCTCTCTAAATGATGATGTAACTACAACTAACGCATCTACTGTTTATATATCTGGTCCTCCTACCAAAGGAAATAACATGTCAATAACTAATGCAAAATCTATATGGGTAAAAGAAGGATTAGCACACTTAGGTGGTAATGTAAATATTGATGGAGAAACAGCAGTTAACAATAACTTAGTAGTATCGGGAACAGTTTCAACTGGGTCTGTTAGTGTAACTGGAACTATTTCTTCTACATCTACATTAAATACAGCTTCCGGGTCACAAATAGGTAATTTAACACTTTCAGATGGCAGTATTGTAGATTCAAGTTCAGCAATAAGTTTTGGTAATAACGCATTAAGCACTACAGGTCAAGTATCCACAGGAGCTTTATCAGTAACAGGAACCGCCGACATAAGTGGAATTATAACTGGGGCTAGTGGTTCATCTTTTGGTAAAATTACTATATCTGATGGGCAAATAAGTGATACAGATGGTGCTATAAGTTTTAATAATAATGATATTTCTGGTATAGATAATCTTTCTATAAACAAAGCTAACATTGGAACAGAATTAAGTTTGGCAGGTGCTGCTAATTTAGAAAATAATCTAACTGTAGAAGGAATAACTCTTTTAAAAGGAGATGTTAACATTCAAAATAATTTAAATACTACTGGGACGGCTCAGATCACAGGTGCTACAACATTATCAGATACGCTTAATGTAGTAGGAGCGATTAGTGCCAGTGATTCTTTAACAGTAAGTGGTGCTGTAGATATTAATAATAATGTGGATATATCTGGTTCATTAATTACAGCTAATATAACTGTAACTGGAGGAGCTCAATTTAATTCAACAATTAATGCAAGCACTGGCTCTACAATTGGTAATTTAACTTTAGCTAATGGAAGTATAACTGATTTAGGTAAAGCTTTAAGTTTTGGTGATAATTCAATTAGCACAAGCGGTGATGCTAATACTGGAAATTTAGCAGTTACAGGAACTACAACAGTTAGTTCAACAGTAACTGCGGCAAGTGGTTCAAAATTTGGCGATGTTACTATATCTGATGGTTCAATAACAAGTGAAACTGCGAATATTAGTATGGGAACTAATAATATTGTAACAAATGGTAATGTAACCTCTGGAATTGTATCTGCTACAACTAGTGCTACATTAGGAAATGTAGCAATTAGCAACAATTCAATCACTGCCGATGGAAATGGTATAGATTTTGGAAATGAAAATCTTGCCACTAATGGGACACTAGAAAGTGGAAATTTAACTGTAACAGGTAATCTTGTAGTTACAGGTCAAACAACTGTAATTGAATCTCAAAATATGTCAGTTACAGATCCTATTCTAGTTCTTGCTAAAGATACACAGGGAGATGCTGCTCTCGATACCGGATTTTTAATTGAAAGAGGAGACTCTATCAATGTAGGTTTAATATGGGATGAAATAACTAATAAATTTACGTTTATTTCTACTCAAGCAGCTGGATCAGAAAGTGGAAACATTGTGCCTGAAGCTTATATGCCCCTAAAATTGGGTGCTATAGAATCATCAGGTTCATCAACTCTTGGAGACTTAACAGTTAATTCTATAATTTGTAATACAAGTTTAGTTGTCACAGGAGCTGTAACATTTGGTAATGTAACTATCTCGGGTGATAATATTACATCAACTACAAGTGAGATTGATTTTTCAAATAATAATCTTACTACAACTGGAATTTTAACAACGAATTCTGGTACTAAGATAGGTGATGTAACTATCTCTGATGGTGCAATAATTAGTAATAGCGCTACTATTACTATGGGAACAAGTAATGTTTCTACAACTGGTAATTTAATTGGTAAAAAAGGTATATTCACATCAACAATTGAGTCAGCTTCTGGTTCAAAACTAGGTGATGTGACTATAGCAAATGGTTCAATCACAAGTGATACAAATACTATAACTATGGGTTCTAATAATATATTTACAACTGGAACTATAGAATCTGGTGATATAACCGCTGGTGATTTAAGTGTTGGAGCTATATCTGGCTCTTCCACATTGGATATTTCAGGAACAAGCACATTAGGAAATATTACTATCAATGGAAGTGAAATAAGCTCATCTAGTAATACTGTATCATTTTCAGATAGTAATCTTACTACATCCGGAACTGTTACCACTGGAGTAGGCTCAAAATTAGCTGATATTACTGTGGCTAATGGTTCTATAACTAGTGATAGTCCTGATATTTCAATGGGTACAAATAATCTTAGCACTTCAGGAATTATAACAGCCGCAAGTAATTCTAAATTAGGTGATGTTACGATTTCTGATGGTTCAATCACAAGTAGTTCTCCTACGATTAGTATGGGTAGTAATAATTTATCAACAAGTGGAATAATAACCGCGGGTGAAAATTCAAAATTAGCTGATATTACTATCGCGAATGGTTCTATTACAAGTGACACAGCAACTATTAGTATGGGTTCCAATAATATTAATACGTCCGGAACAATTATTGCTGCTACTAACTCCAAATTAGGCGATATTACTATTGCTGATGGTTCTATTGTGAGTGATTCTGGATCTATTGATATTGGAACTAATAATTTGACAACAACGGGTTCTTTAAGTGCTGACGCGGCTACACTAAATAATGATATAACTGTTGGAGGTAATCTTATTATGGGAGCACAAACTATATCAGAGAACACTATAGCTTTAATAAATGGGATCACCCTTGGGCAATCAGCTGATGGAAAAGCAGTAACTCAAAGCTCTTCTGGAGAAGTAAATATTGGTTTATCTAATGGAAATGAAATACTTAAGGTATTATCTCATAATGGTGTAGACGCGGGTCTTCAACTAGGAGATACTCTTGTTAAAGCAAGTGCTGCTGATTTAAATAAATTGTCTGGTGTTACAGATGGCCAAGTAACTCAGGGAAAAGCACTTATAGTAGATAATTCATCTAATTTAGCTGATATTAATAATATAACAAGTTCTGGTAAGATTACATCGCAAGATCATGAAACTATCAACAGTAATATTACAGGTAAATTAACTCTTGATATCGCTGGTAAATCATTTTCAGATCCTGCTAAAGGTATATTGTTGGATTCAGGTATTGATGGAAATCAAATATATACCAATACTTCTGCTGCAGCCGGTGCTACTGTAAATTCAACTGATTTATACACTTTAAAAAGTGGAACATTAGCAGCTACTCTTACAAGCGTCACAACAACAAATGCGTCAACTTTACATATTAACGGAGCACCATCAGCAGGTAACAATATTACCATAGGTTCTTCTAATGCCCTACGTGTTTCCGACGGAAATACATTATTAGAAGGCGATTTAAATGTGTCGGGTGCTGCTATATTTAATGATAATGTAACATTCAATGGACAGATGACAACTAACGCAGGTATGAGTATTAATGGTTCTGTTACTGCCGGCGAAAATTCTACACTAGCTGATATCGTATTTACATCTGGTAATATTAGTACAACTAATAATGATGGATTAACAATTATAAATCCATTAAAAGTAACAGATAATCTAGTAATTGAATCTTCAAATCCAGAATTATTAATTAAAGCAACTAGTCCATCAGACGGAACCCCACGATTAAAACTTGTTAGTGATAATAATGGAGAAAAAGGTGATAGTTTAGAGGTAAAGACGTTAAATGGAATTACAACTATATCATCTGATCATAATACATTAGGGGTATTTGATGCTGAAATCTTAAAATTAACTGGTAATTCTAATATTGCTGATGTAATTGTTGAAACAACTGGACAATTAAAAGGAGATTCAGTTAAATTAGCTAATAATAAAAATCTAATTTTAGGTGACAATTCTGAAATGACTTTATTTTATGATGGTACCAATGGTAATATTAGATCAACCGGTTCAATAAATATAGGCACACAAGATGAAAATGCTGTTGTTAATTTAGGTCATTCAACTTCTGAAGTAACTGTAGGTGATAATTTAACTGTTAATGGTGATACTAATTTAATAGGTGATTTAACAGTAACTGGTAAAGTAGTTACAAATCATGCTACAAGTTTAACTGTTACAGATAAAATAATAAAACTTGGTGAAGGTAATGCTCATGCCACTCAAGATTTAGGTATAGTTTTTACAAGAGGAGATGGAATGACTACTAATACACTTAATAAATCTCTTATTTGGCAGGAATCAACTGATAATTTTGCCTTTGTATCTACTAATACTGAGGATGGAACAACTGCTGGATCTATTACAGTAGATGGTTTCGCAGATCTTAAATTAGGTAAAATTACCGCATCTGGTGACGCACAATTTTCAGGAGATGTAAATATAGATGGCTCTTTAACTTTAGGTAATAAATCATTTTCAGCGGCAGAATTAGGTTACCTTGATGGTGTAACTCCTGGAACAGCTATAGGTGAAAAAGCAGTCGTTTTAGATTCTAATAGAAATATTACTAATATACATAATATTACAATTACTGGTGAATTAAGTGCCGAAACACTTGACATTGGTGGTGTAGATATTACAGCTATTGCGGATGAAATAAATAAATTAGATGATATTACACCAGGAGCTGTAGTTGCTGGAAAAGCAGTTATTGTTGATGAACAAAGTGATGTAACTGGATTTAATAATGTCGGTATTACAGGAAAATTAACAACAGGAACAATAAATCTTGGAGGAACAGATGTAACTGCTTCAGCAGCAGATATTAATTTACTAAAAGACGTAACTGCTGGTATAATATCAGGTGGTCGTGCGGTATCTGTAGATAATAGTAATAATGTATCTGGATTTAATAATATTATAGGAAGTGGAAAAATAACAACTACTGATATTGAAGTTACTGGTTCAACTATTACCGACAGTATAACATCGAAATCTGCCAGCGGTTCTGTATTAAAATTACAATCTTCTTCTGTGGATATCCAAGTTGATGATATTCTTGGTAAAATTGAATTCCAATCACCTGATGAGTCCACAGGAGATGTAGCTAATATGGTAGCAGCATCAATTGTTGCTAAGTCAGAAGGTGATTTTAGTAAAACCAACAATGCTACTAAACTTTCTTTTATGACAGGAGCTACTCAAGCAGCTTCTGAAAGAATGGTAATTGATTCTTCTGGTAATATTAATGTAACAGGAGGCGATTTAACATTAAATGGCAATGAACATATTACTTCAAATCTTACAGTTGATGGAAATATTATACTTGGTGCTACAACACTAGATGAAACTTCATTGGCTGTATTAGAAGGTATTACAACTGGTCAATCTAGTGATGGAAAAGTAGTAACTCAAAGTAATGCAGGCGTTATCGGAATAGGAACTAATGGTGGTTCCGAAATAATAGATATCATATCTCATGATTCAAGTACCGCAGGTCTTAAATTAGGAGGCGTTCTTGTTAAATCAACAGCAACAGAAATTAATACATTATATAATGTTTCTGAAGGAACTGCTAAAGGTTCCAAAGCAGTTGTATTAGATACAAATAAAGATGTAACAGGTATAAATAATATAACATTGACAGGAAAATTAAGTTCCCAA
>MDSW01193277.1_pt1 | contig 16520 bp, 19 predicted proteins | sample 811171 | NCBI WGS metagenome assembly MDSW01 (sample SAMN05326641, study PRJNA326480) | marine metagenome | isolation source: seawater | place: Atlantic Ocean: North West | collected 2012
AATACAAAATTGAGCCACAATATTGTATATTTATTGAAGATATCGCAAGAAATTTAAAACCTGCTCATGAACTTGGAATGAAAACTGTTTGGATAAAAAATGATGAGCCTTGGGCTGCAGAATTTTCTAACGAAAATTTTATTAATTATAAAACTGAGAATTTGACAAGTTTTTTAAAGGAAATAAATGAACTTAGATAATATTGAAAAAAAAATAAACGAAGCATTTTCTAATAAAGATAAAATCAATACTTCTGATAAAAGATTAGTAGATCTAATTAAACAGACTATTGAATTATTAGATAATGGAAAAATAAGAGTTGCAGAAAAAAAAGATGGTAAGTGGCAAGTAAATCAATGGATTAAAAAAGCAATACTTCTTAGCTTTAAAGTAAATAAAATGAAAGCTTCAAAAGGTCCTTACTCAACTTGGTATGATAAAATTGAGGGAAAAACTCAAGGATGGAATGAAAAAAAAATAATGCAAGCAGGATTTAGATATGTTCCTAACGGAGTAATACGAAAGGGATCCTTCATTGCAAAGAACGTAGTCTTAATGCCTTCGTTTGTAAATGTTGGTGCTTTCGTAGATGAAGGAACTATGATTGATACCTGGGCTTCAGTTGGGTCTTGCGCTCAAGTCGGTAAAAACTGCCATATTTCTGGTGGTGCAGGAATAGGTGGAGTTTTGGAACCTATGCAAGCTAATCCAACAATAGTTGAAGATAATTGCTTTGTAGGAGCAAGATCAGAAATAGCTGAAGGAGTTATTGTTGAGAAAGGTTCCGTATTATCTATGGGAGTTTATATTGGAGGTTCAACTAGAATTGTTGATAGAGCCACTGGTGAAATTCATTATGGAAAAGTCCCGGCATATTCGGTAGTTGTGCCTGGGTCTATGCCTAGCAAAAATAATCCTAATGGTCCATCATTGTATTGTGTGGTCATTGTCAAAAAAGTGGATGAAAAAACAAGAAGCAAAACTTCAATCAACGATTTATTGAGAGATTAAAGAGCTCATGAAAATAAGTGAATTAAAACTAGCTAAAGAATTGATTCGTAAACCAAGTGTTACACCTAAAGATGCGGGGGCAATTAACCTGTTAGCAAAAAATTTAAAGTCTCTAGGGTTTAATTGCAAAATAATAAATTTTAAAAATATTAAAAATTTATACGCAAAACTCGGTAGATCTTCACCTAATTTCTGTTATGCGGGACACACAGACGTCGTTCCTCCAGGAAATATTGAAAACTGGAGTGTTAATCCTTTCAAACCAAAAGTAAAAAACAATAAATTAATTGGGCGAGGGGCAAATGATATGAAAGCTTCAATTGCTTGTTTTGTTGCCGCAGTTAGCAAGTTTAAAAAAGAAAATAAAAATTTTAAAGGTTCAATAAGTTTATTGATTACAGGCGATGAAGAAGGCATTGCAATAAATGGAACAAAAAAAGTCATAAAATTTTTAAAAAAAAAGGGAGAGAGAATTAATTTTTGTTTAGTTGGTGAACCTACCAACCCAAACAAACTCGGAGAAATGATTAAAATTGGAAGAAGGGGAAGTCTAACTGGGCGTCTTACTGTAATTGGTGTCCAAGGTCACGTAGCTTATCCGCATAGAGCAAACAATCCTTCAAATACTATGATTAAAATACTTAAAAGAATAAAAGAATTAAAATTAGATAGAGGGACAAAAAACTTTCAATCTTCAAACTTGGAGGTAACAAAAATCAATATAGATAACTATGCAGACAATGTGATTCCGGGCAAGGCAAATGCTGTTTTTAACGTAAGATTTAATAATAAACATTCAGCTAATTCCTTAAAAAAAAAATTAAACACTATATTTAAATCAATGGCTCAAAGGGGCAAATGCAAATTCAAAATAGAATATGAAGTCTCCGGTGAAGCATTTTTAACAAAACCCAATAAAACCACTTATATGATACAAAATATCATTAAGAAAATTACTGGTATTAAACCTAAATTATCTACTTCTGGTGGAACTTCTGACGCAAGATTTATTAGAAATATTGCACCCTGTTTAGAATTTGGTCTTGTTGGCAAAACAATGCATAAGGTTGACGAAAGTGTATCTGTGTCTGACTTAAAAAAATTAACTAAAATATACCAAAATATTTTGATAAATTATTTTAAGTGAAAACAGGAATTATAACATCAGATACCTATCTGGATCATGAAACCGGGCAAGGTCATCCTGAAAGAGCTGACCGTGTTACAGTTATAAATGAAAATTTAAAAAAAATTGAAAATCTTATTTGGAAAAAGCCAAATAAATTTGAGTCTAAATATTTAAAAATTACTCATAACTCTGATTATATAAATCAAGTAGAAAAATCATTTCCAAAAAAAGGATTATTTTTTTTAGATGGAGATACAATTGTATCTCCTGGAAGTAAACGTGCTGCATCAGATGCTGTAGCATCAATTATTACAGCTATTGATGAAGTGCAGAATAAAAATTTTAAAAATGCTTTTTGCACAGTTCGTCCACCTGGTCATCATGCGGAAAAAAATAAAGCCATGGGTTTTTGTATTTATAATAACGTAGCTGTTGGAGCTTATTATTTATTAGAAAAGTACAATTTTAAAAAAGTTGCAATAATAGATTTTGATGTTCATCATGGTAATGGAACTCAAAATATTTTTTTTGATAATAAAAAAGTTTTATATATCTCAACACATCAATACCCCTTCTATCCTGGCTCAGGAAGTGAAGCAGAAAAAGGTAAGCATAACAATATTAAAAATATTCCTTTGCCTAGTGGTACAAATTCAGAAGAATATTTAAATGCATACGATCATGTTTTAAAAAAAATTAATGAGTTTAAGCCAGAGTTTATTTTATTTTCAGCAGGCTTTGATGCACATAAAAATGATCCTTTGGCTAATCTAAATTTAAATTCTTATGATTATTTTGAAATAACAAAAAGAACCTTAGAATCTTCAAAAAAATATTGTAAAGGTAAAGTTGTATCAATATTGGAGGGGGGATATGATTTAAGTGCCCTTGCTGAGAGTGCTGAGGAACATGTAAAAGCTCTAATGCAGTTTGAAAATAAATGAGAGCAAATAAAGAAATTTTTCCATACTTTTTGATAACCTTGGCAGTATCATCTTATGTTTTAGGTTTCATCTTTGACGAAAACGCAGCTGGAGGTGGTCATTGGAAAGGAGATATAACTCTAATCTGGCCAAATGTTCAACTTTTTTTGAATAATGATTTTAACTCTGCTGTAGTGGACCCGTATTATAAAAGTAGCAGATTTCCAGGAGTATATTTATTTCACAAATTTTTAAATCCTTTTGTCGATACAGTCGAAAATTACAGAAGAAGTGTATTTGGAATTTCATTCCTTCTGCCAATTTTATTTTATATTTGTTTAAAAAAACGTTTTAAAAACACAGAAAATATTGCTCTTCTAATAATAGCTTCTACAATATTTTTTAGCCCTTACTTTAGAACAAGTGCATTCTGGGGATTGGAGGAAAATATATCTCTAATTTTCGTTATGCTAACTTACCTGTCGTTAAACTACTTTGTAACTGATTCTTATTCAAATGGTTTGAATAAAGTATTTTTTTTATTTTTAATTGTTTTGTTAAGTTCACTTACATTTTACTTTGACTCAAAATTAATAGTAATTCCTCTTATATGTTATATCCAGGTTATGATTTCTAAAGAAAATGTCAGAATTAAAATTTTAATGACAATAATGTATGTAATACTCTCTTTGCCTTGCTTATATTTAATAAATCTTTGGGGAAATATCGTTCCCCCGGCTGCGCAAATAACAAGAAAGGTTGGTGGCGTCTTTCTACCTGAAAACATAGGTTATATGTCTACAATTATAGCTTTTTATCTAGTACCTATTATGTTTTTCAAAAAAGATATTTTAAATGAACTGAAGATTTTTTTATTAAACAAACTAAACGTTTCCCTTATAATTTTATTTATATTCTATTTGGTCTATTTAATTATTTTTTTTAATTTTGAAAATCAGGAAATATTAGGCAAAGGTATTGTTCACAAATTATCTCTTATTGTATTTGATGATAATTTATTTAGAAAAATTTTTACTTTTTCTGCTTTTATTATTTCTTGGTTTTTTGTTTTATTTTTTTTAAACAATAACCTTATCAATAGAGTTTCAATAATTTATTTCATTTTATTTTCATTCATAAGTTATCCTATACTTCAAGAGTATTTTGACCCCTTGATAGTTCTAATGATATTTACTTACTTTAAGGGCTCTATTACAATAACCAGATCAGGTTCTTATTTTCTCTATTTTTATTTGTTTTTATTACTTGTAGGCTCTGATATTTACTACTACAATTTTTTTAATTAAAAATGCCAACAGAAAGAGAAAGTTTGATCAAAGCCTTATATAAGTTTTTTAGATTTATATTATTTCCCATTATAATAATTGCAGATTTTTTTCAAAATAACTTTACGAAATATTTTACACCAATGAATATGGGTCCGGTAACAAGTAAAGGCTGGTCTGATCTTATAAGAAAATTTTTATTAAAAAATGATTTTGTTTTAGACTATGGTTGTGGGGTTGGATATTTTTGTAGATTATTTAATCACAAAAAGTACATAGGCCTAGATATTAATAAAAGCTTTATCAAAAACGCAAAAAAGATAAATAGAAAATATGTATTTAAAAATTTTCAGGAAGGCATTTCAACTAAAAACAAAAAAAAAATCAATGCAGTCTTATTGAATAATGTCGTTCACCATCTATCTGACACACAGGTAGCAGAGGCGTTTTTCTTTTTTAAAAATAATACAAAAAAAAAAACAAAAATTTTGATAATAGAACCTTTATTTCCTACAAAGTTTTTTGCTCTTGAATTTTTTATGAAGGTAATAGATATCGGTAATTATATAAAAAATAAAAAAGAATATTTAGAAATGTTTTCAAATTATGTAAAAATAAATAAAACACAAATTAAAAAATTTGGTATCGGTACAGTACTTATTATTCACGGGTATCTAATTAAATAAAATTTTGATCAATATTTGACTTTTGTTAAATAAAGTCCTTGAGGTGGCGCAGGTGGCGCGCATAGTGCTCTTTTTTTTAATAAAAGAACTTTTTTAAAATATTTTAAGGTCCATCTTTCTTCACCAAGATATTTCAAACAGCCAACCATTGATCTAACTTGTTGTTGTAAAAAAGACTTTGAAACAAATATAAAAACGATTTTTTTTTTATCTTTTTTAATGGATGCTATTTTTAAAAGTTTAATTGGAGATTTTGCACCACACGAAGAAGCTCTGAAAGATGAAAAATCATGAGAACCTTTTAATACTTTAGCTCCTTTTTTCATTATTTTAATATTTAATTTTTTTTTAACATGCCATGCTTTATTTTTTTCTATCGCTAAAGATGCCTCTCTATTTACAATTAAATATTTATAGGTTCTTTCTACTGCGCTATGTCTTGCATGGAAATTCTTAGCCTTTTTTTTTATATTTAATATACGAATAGGATATTTGCTTAGGAAGAAGTTTGTTGAGTTAATAAATATATTTTTTTTTAATATTTCTCTTTTTGTTTTAAAGTGAGCAGATTGTTCCAGAGCATGTACTCCTGCATCTGTTCTTCCAGACCCAATAAGAGAAATTTTTTCTTTTAGGTATTTTGACAAAATTTTTTGGATTACTTCTTGAACTGAAAGGCCATTTTTTTGAATTTGCCATCCAACAAACTTTGTTCCTAGGTACTCAATTTTTATTTGATAAATAAACATTAACTTACTTTTTCACCCTCTTTTATCTTATTTCCAAGTAAAAATTCTTTTAGTGTTAGAGTTTTTTTTCCCTCTTTTTTTATCTCGGTGATTTGCAATGATTTTTCTTTACATCCAATGGTAAGTTTATCATCCAAAACAAGGCCGGGTTTTCCTTTTTGATCAATAATTTTAGCAGCTAAGACCTTGTATCTTTGGCCTTCATGTTCAAACCATGCTCCAGGGTTGGGGTTTAATCCATTTATTTTACCTAAAATATTTTCTGCATTTTCATTCCATTTTATCTTGCTTTCTTCTTTTTTTATTTTTTTTGCAAATGTGGCTTTACTATTATTTTGTTCTATAAAATTGGCATTTCCATTTTGAATTTTCTTTATAGAATCAATAAGAGTTTTTGCTCCTAAATTTGAAAGTATTTTGGATAACATTTCCGCATTAGTATTGTCATAAATTTTAGTTTTGATTTGCTTCATTACTGGGCCAGCATCTAGCTCTTCATTTATTTTCATTATACTTATTCCAGTTTCTTCATCTAAATTCATAATAGATCTTTGTATAGGTGCAGCACCTCGCCATTTTGGTAGTAATGAAGCATGAACATTTATGTATCCATGTTTTGATAGAGTTAAGAATCTTTTTGGTATAATCTTTCCATAAGCCACAACGATTACGATGTCTGGTTTTAAATTTTTTATAAAGTTAAATTCTTCCTCCGTATTTAAAGTAGAGGGAGTTCTTACATTAAGGGAATTTTTTCTAGCAAAGCTTTCTACAGCAGATAGATTAACTTTTTGACCTCTGTGAGATTTTTTAGCTGGTTGAGAGTATACTGCTAAAATTTTATGCCCTGATTTTACTAAATAATCTAAACTTGGAACAGAGAACTCGGGAGTTCCCATAAAAATAATTTTCTGTGCCATTAAACTATTGAAATTAAACTACAATTCTTTCTAAATTCTTTTTTTGTTTTGAAAGTTTTTTTACGATCATTGTTTTTTTTATTTTCGACAAATAGTCAATAAATAAAATCCCCTCCAGATGATCCATCTCATGTTGAATACATGTGGCTAACAATCCCTCTGCCTTTAGCTCTCTCTTTTTGCCATTGTAGTCTAAATACCTAATATGACATTTGTCAGGACGATTTATTTCTGCAAACTGACCTGGCACAGATAAACATCCCTCTTCATAGCTCGAGTCATTTTTTGATTTTAGTATTATTTCAGGATTAACAAAGTACATTGGCTCTTTTTTTTCAACATCTCTTGATATATCCAAAACTATAATTCTCTTAGGTACTCCAATCTGAATTGCTGCGAGACCTATTCCTGGAGCGTTATACATAGTTTCCAACATGTCATCCATCAAACTTCTTATTGAGTCATCTACCTCTTTAACTGGTTCAGATATTTTTCTAAGAATCGGATCTGGTTCTGTTATTATTTTTCTAATAGACATAAAAAAATTATATTACAATTATTCTCTTAAAGGTAGTGAGGCAATCAAAACTTTTTTTCTAAATTTTATTAATTTTGCCTCATTTAATAAATTTGTTATAAAATATATACTTTCTGGATCAAGATCAGATATTTCATCTTCTCCGATAATTTCAACAAATTTAAGTGCTAACAAGCCTATTTCTCTTTTTTTTACCAAGTCCATCAAGCCCTGTGGAATATCATATTGTTTAGATATATTTTTATGATCTATCTCTTTGGGTATTTTAAAACCATCCATTTCTAAGGACTCCAGTAATGCTAGGTCTTTAACTGAAAAAAAATACTTTTTATTTTTTTTAATTTTTTTTAGGACATTATTAAGATCTTTTTGGGATTTTTGAATAGAAGTTCCGGGTTGGGTATAAAATTTAAGTACTTTAGACCTGTGAAGTATTTTGTCATCAAATTTTATTTTGCCTAATTTATATTCTTCATCTGATAAAATATTTTTTTTTACTAGCTCATCATACTCACTAGGTATATCAGAAGGTTCAATTTCTTCTAATCTATCGCTCATAAATTTAGTAAAAACATTAGACAAATTATCTTTTTTAAATAAATCTTTTAGCAAAAAAAGATATTTAATTTTATTTTCTGTGTTATCCGACAATAAAAATTTTTGATAAATTAAAGCTCTAGACTCAATTGAGTCTAAAGACTGATAGGTTTCTTCGGCTTTAATGAGAGTATTTATATCAAATTCGATTTTTTTATATATTGCAAAAATTTTTGATTTATTAAGTGTATTTTTATTAGCTGCTTTTTCGAAAGTTCTAATTTTTTCCTTATTTTCTAAATCTTTTATCTCAACCAGGTTTGCTGCATTTAAGTATTCCCAAATATATTTATTTGTTTTTTCACTTGGTTCGTATGAAAAATTCGGAATAGTAATTGATGCAAGATAAAAATTTAATAAATTGTCATCCTGTATTTTAGCATCAGCTTTATCAGTTATTCCTAATAAAAAATTAATCCTATTATTAAAAATTTTATTTGAAAGTTTTTGTTCTTTGAGAATATCAAATAGTAACTGGGCCTCACCTTTTTTATTATTAAAAATTAAGCAATAAATTTTAAATTTTTCTAAATAAGAATCTTTTATATCTTTGCCAATAAATTCTGCTTTATTGCATCCTTCACCTAAATTAGCCTTGGCTAAATTTTTATCCACGAGATATTGTATTATTTTTTTTTTATGTGAAAAATTATTATTTTTAATTAAAAATTTTTCAAGTATTGAATCTTTTTGATTTGCCATCAACCAATCAATTTTTAAATTTAAAAACTCTTTCTCTGATATATTTTTGGTTGGTAAATAAGAATAGGTCATTATCGTATTTACAAAAATTTCTTCTGCAGAATTGGATAAATTAATATTATTTATTCTTTTAAAGGCATTTTTTATTTCATTCCCGTCTGTTTCAGACCACATATTTAAACTAAAGTTGTTTTCTTCTGGATCAAAAATTCCGTAGATTGGCTTTAATGTTTCAGTTTTTTCAAAATCTTCTGTTATTTGTATATTCCCTAATGAAGAGTCAATTTTGTCAAATTTGATTTTTGTTTCTTTTTTGTTTTCATTGATTTGAGAACCTAAAGGAATATCTTGCTTTTTGTCTTCAACATTTTTTTTCTTCCAGATATCAATTGTATCCTCGGCCCTAAGTGGGTTAATTAAAATTAATAGAAAAAAAAATAGATAAAAATATTTATTTAAGTTTAATAATTTCATTAGTGATATCTTTTTTAATATTCTCTTTTGGTGATGGAAAATTAACTTTATCAAGCAAGAATACTACGAATACCAAAAATAAACAAACTAGGAGAACTTTGATTAATTTTCTTCCGATAGTTTGTCCGATACTACTTTGATTATGGAATTTAAGTTGCATAGTAATAAAATATATTTAAACTTAATAAATAAGACAAATTTATGATAAATCAAATTATAAATTAGGATTTTAATTGAAAAAAAACCTTATTTTAACTGGAATGATGGGTGTCGGAAAATCCACTATAGGAATGTCTTTGTCCAAAATGCTAAATATGAAATTTATAGATATAGACAAAATGATTGAAAAAGAGGAGTCATTGACTGTTGAAAGTATTTTTAAAAAAAAAGGAGAAAAATACTTTAGAATCAAAGAAAAAGAGATGTGCTTACAGAAGCTAAAAGACAAAAACACCGTTATTGCTCTTGGAGGAGGAGCTTTTATAGAACCAGCAATAAGAGAAGTTGTTTTAAAAACATCTGTAAGTTTTTGGTTAGATTTGAGCATTAAAAATCTATCAAAAAGATTTAAAACTTTGAAAAAAAGACCTCTAATTGATGAGAATAATTTAGAAGAAAGCTTGAACAACATTTACCAAAAAAGAAAAGGTCTATATAATCTTGCTAATTTTAAAATTGACTGCAACGAAACTGAAAAGTCTTTAATAATAAAAAAGATAGCCGAAATATATGAATCAAACTGAACTAAAAGTAAAAAATTTAAATTCTGATTATTCTATAATCATAGGTAATAATGTTTTAAACATTTTGCCAAAAAAAATAAAAATATTATGTCCAAAAGCAGAAAAAATTGCAATTGTTCTGGATAAAAAAATTCCAAAAAAATATAAATTTAAAGTAAAAAAATTGTTGAAAAGATATAAAGTTTTTTTATTCGAATATAGCACCAGTGAAAAATTAAAATCTTTTGATAACGTTAATAAACTTGCTGAAAATTGTCTTTCTAAAAATTTTAATAGAAATGATATAATTCTTGCAGTTGGAGGAGGTGTTATAGGAGATTTTGCTTCATTCACTGCTAGCATAATTAAAAGAGGTGTAAATTTCATTAATGTTCCCACAACCTTACTTTCACAAGTTGACTCATCTGTTGGAGGTAAAACAGGCGTTAATTCTAATTATGGAAAAAATCTTATCGGTTCTTTTTATTTACCTAGATTAGTAATCAGTGACGTATCTTTTTTAAATAGTTTAACTAAAAGAGAGATCATTTGTGGATATGCAGAAGTTTTGAAACATTCGTTGATAGCAGATAGTAATTTTTTTAAATGGATCAAGACTAATTCAGACAAAATTTTAATCAATAGAAACTCAGAAATATTAAAAAAAGCAATTTATAAAAGTTGTAAGATTAAATTAAATTTTGTTAATAAAGATTTAAAAGAAAAAAATATTAGAATGATATTAAATTTTGGACATTCTTTCGCACATGCAATAGAAGCAAAAAATAAATATTCTAAAAAAATCAATCACGGGGAAGCTGTTTTAATGGGAATGATGATTATTACAAAACTTTCTTTTATAAAAAAGGTCTGTTCTAATAAAACACTGTCGGAGATAATAAATATTTATAACTCAAATAAGCTTAATTATAGAGTAAGTAAATTTTTTAAAAAAAGTGACTATAATAAAATAGTGGATTTTATGATAAATGATAAAAAAAATAATGACAAAAAAATTAATTTAATTCTTTTAAAAAAAATTGGAAAAACAACCCAACCCGGTAAGCATAAATATTCAATACAAGAAGTAAAAAAAATATTTAAAAAAATTATTTAATTTTTATCTCTAATGCATGAATTTGTGTTTTTAATTCTTCTTCCAAAACTTTCATGATCAATCTTTGTGCATCGAGTTTAGATAAATTTTTTAAATATTCTGACTCAATTTCTAAGTATAAATGATATTTATCAGCATCAAAAAACTTATGTTTTTTATGCTTATGGCTGTTGTCTATAACCTTAACCTTTTCAACTTTAAGATTATTTTTAATTTTTCCTTCAACAAGATTTAAAATATCCTTCATAAAATATTATTTTACTATATAAAATAAGTTTTAATATGAAAATTATTTGTGACTGGGAAAATTGCAAAAAAATTGGCAGCTACAAAGCTCCTTTTGAAAAAGATAACAGCAGAAAATACAGGTTGCTTTGCCTAGAGCACATTAAAATTTTTAATAAAAAGTGGAATTACTTTGCCGATATGAGCAATGAGGAAATAGAATATTTTATTAAATCAGATTTAACGTGGCATAAGTCAACGAAAAGCTTTAGTTCTTCTGAAAATTTTTTTAACATTTTATGGAATAACGCCCTTGAGGATAAACTTAATATATTTAGATCTTCAAATTTTAAAGAATTTAAAAAAACTCAATTATCAAGAACAGATAAGGATGCTTTTGATATAATGGATTTAAAATATGATGCAAATTGGGAAGAAATACATAAAAAATTTAAAACTCTTGTAAAGAAATATCATCCTGATAAAAACCGTGGTAGTAAAAAGTTCGAAGATAAATTAAAAAAAATTACACTGGCTTATAGTCAGTTAAAAATTAAAATAGGCAGAAAATAAAATGGGAACTTCATTGGTGAATCAAAAACTAGATATAAAAATTTCGGTGAGACAAACCTTTGGTTTGGATACAGATATGGAAGTTGATGGTTTTGCAAAAAAAAATGAGCATGTTCCAAAAATAGATCAGGATTATAAGTTTGATAGAGATACTACGTTAGCAATTTTAGCTGGTTTTGCTTTTAATAAAAGAGTTCTTATACAAGGTTTCCATGGAACAGGAAAATCTACTCACATAGAACAAGTTGCGGCTAGGTTAAATTGGCCTTGCGTTAGAGTAAACTTAGATAGTCATATAAGTCGAATAGATTTAATCGGTAAAGACTCGATAGTATTAAAAGACGGAAAACAAGTAACAGAATTTAAAGAAGGTGTTCTGCCTTGGTCAATTCAAAATCCAGTCGCTCTAGTTTTTGATGAATATGATGCAGGAAGACCAGATGTTATGTTTGTAATACAAAGAGTATTAGAAAATGATGGCAAGTTTACATTGTTGGATAAAAATAAAGTAATAGAACAACATGAACATTTTAGAATGTTTGCTACTACAAACACAATAGGTCTTGGAGATACCACTGGACTTTATCATGGTACTCAACAAATAAATCAGGGGCAGATGGATAGATGGAATATTGTATCTACTTTAAACTATTTAACTTTTGAAAAAGAACTAGAAATAATTTTAGCTAAAAATAAAAGTTTTAATAATAAAGAAGGTAAAGAAAAAATATCAAATATGATTAAAGTTGCTGATTTAACAAGAAAAGGTTTCATGAACGGAGACATTTCTGTTGTTATGAGTCCAAGAACTGTTTTGCATTGGGCTGAGAATACCAAAATTTTTAAAGATCAGGGATATGCTTTCAGAGTTACATTTTTAAACAAATGTGATGATATAGAAAAAAAGATAATTTCTGAATATTTCCAAAGATGTTTTGGTGAAGATCTGCCTGAATCATCTGTTAATGCAACCATTTCTTAAAATGGAAAAAAAAGAAAACTTTATTGAAAATTTCAAAGCCGCTATATCATCTACTGTAAAATCAATCTCTGAAATTGACAATATAGAAGTAGTTTTTGGTAATCAAAATACAGAAGAAAATAAACAAATTATTAGACTTCCTGACTTAGAAAGTAAAAACAATAAATTAAATTATTTAAAGACAAGGGCTTTAGCTGACTCAGAAACATTAAAATTAAAATTTAGTAATGAAAAAATATTAAAATCTCATGAGCCTGAAGGAAAAATTTCAAAAAAACTTTATTTTTTATCAGAAAAAATAAGATGTGAAAAAATTGGTTCAGAAAAATTTAAGGGCATCAAAGAAAATATTAACTTATATTATAATGAAAGAGTTAAAAATATAGATATAGCAAAAAATGAAAATAAGATAGTTGAGGCTTTTGAATATTACTTGAGAACAAATATTTTTAGTTTTAAAAAAAATAAAAACTTAGACAAAAGTTTTAAAGATTTAAAAAAAGAATTTGACTTAAAATTACAAAAAAAAATAAAAACACTTAATGATTCTATTAAGGATCAATCAAAATTTAATTCTTTGATATCAAATTTAATCTCACAAATGGAAATAAGTGAAGAATTTGATAATGCAAATGAAGAAAGAGAAAACCTAGAAGAAAAAAATAATAAAAATAAAAAAGAAAATAATGAACTAGATAAACATGACAAACAAGAACACCAAGAAGAGGAAATGTCTATAGATATTGGTGTTCCTGATCTTGAAAATCCCTCAAAACAAGCAGATAACGATATGGAAAATATAGAGGCAAAAGATGCGTTTAGCGCACCCAACAACCAAAGAAGAGTAAAAAACAATTTTGGTGATAGAAAATATAAAGTTTACACTGAAGAATTTGATGAAATAGTTAAAGCTGAAGATTTAGAAACTGAAGAAGAGTTAAATAGACTTAGACAGTTACTTGATCAACAACTTTTACAGCTTAAAAATTTTATCTCAAAACTTGCAAATAAATTACAAAGAAAGCTTTTAGCAAAGCAAAATAGATCATGGGAATTTGATTTGGAAGAAGGTCTTTTAGATACTTCTAAACTTACAAGAGTAATTATGGACCCGCTCAACTCTCTTTCTTATAAAAAAGAAAAAGATATTGATTTTAAAGATACTTTAGTAACTATTTTAATTGATAATTCTGGTTCAATGAGAGGAAAGCCAATATCTGTCGCTGCAATATGTGCTGACATATTATCTAGAACATTAGAAAGGTGTTCGGTAAAGGTTGAGGTTTTGGGTTTTACAACAAAACACTGGAAAGGTGGTTCTAGTAGAGAAAAATGGATGAACGATGAAAAACCTTTATACCCTGGAAGGTTAAATGATTTAAGACATATAATTTATAAATCTGCAGATACTCCTTGGAGACAGGCAAAAAAAAATATGGGCTTAATGTTAAAAGAAGGTTTGTTAAAGGAAAATATAGATGGAGAGGCTTTAAAATGGGCATTCAATAAAACATTGAAAAGAAAAGAAGAAAGAAAAATACTGATGGTAATCTCAGATGGTGCTCCGGTTGATGACTCAACGCTATCATCAAATTCTAGTGACTATTTAGAAACAAATTTAAAAACCGTTGTTAAATGGATAGAAAAAAATTCTAACTTAGAATTACTAGCTATAGGTATAGGTCACGATGTGACTAGATATTATGACAGAGCAATAAAAATTGCAGATGTTCAAGACTTGGGTGATGTTATGATAAATCAGTTAACTGATTTATTTACCGATAAAAAAATGAAAAAAACTCTTCATTAAACTCTGTTTATATTTTCAGATGTTTTTATCTCTGAAATATCTTTAATTTTTATTATTAACAATCTAAATGGTATAAGCATTATTAAAGCCATTAAAATTTTTACTATTAAATCACCAAAAGCTAAAGTTACCCATGAAATTCCAGTATTATAAAAAGCAATAGAAAAAAATAAGAATGTGTCAATAACTGAACCCAAAAAAGAAGACGATATGGGAGCAATAAACCAAGCTTTGTATCTAAGTCTATCAAAAATTTTTATATCAATACTTTGTGCTACTAGAAAAGCAACTCCAGAGCCAATTGCTATCCTTATAGATAAGGTTTCAGAAAAATTTACTGAAACAAATAAGGAAAGCAAAACCCCAATAATAAAACCAATATAAACTATTTTTTTTGCAATATCTTTTCCAAAAGCTCTATTTGCAAGATCTGTAATTAAAAAAGTTAGTGGGTAACTTAAAGCACCATATGTTAATATATCTTGAAGTCCATAATATTTAATTGGAAATTGAACTAAATAATTAGAAAAAATAACTATTATGCCCATCAATATAGATAGGAGAATAAATAATTTTGAGTTCACTAAATTCATGAAAAAAAAATTACGATCTAGATAAAATAGAAAATTTTATTTTTTTCACTTTCTTAGAAAGATTTTTCTTTTTGGCTGTCAAAAGATATTTGTCTAGACCACCTTTAAAATCAACTGTTCTTAATGCTGAGTTAGTTACTGTAAGTCTTATGTTTTTTTTCAGTATATCACTTTTGAACACCACTTTTTTTAAATTTGGAAGAAATCTTCTTTTAGTCTTATTGTTAGAGTGACTAACATTATGACCTTTCAAAGGTGATACTCCGGTAAGTTCGCATCTTTTAGACATAAATAATTTTCCGTAAGTTGTATAGTTCCTCGTTTTAAGATGGTCAAGCTTTTAAAAACTAATAAAATTAAGAGTTAATTCCAATGGCTTCATTTATATTTTTGATTTTCTCTTTCTTTAAAATTTTTATAAGGTCTTTCTTAATTTCTCTTACAATTCCTGGGCCCTTATAAATCATTCCAGTATATAGTTGTACAGCATTGGCGCCTGCGGAAATTTTTTCAAAAGCACTCTCCCCTGAATCTACCCCTCCTACTCCAATGATATGAACTTTACCTTTAACATCCTTATAAAATTTTTTTATCAGACTTGTGGATAAATTTTTAATAGGAAAACCTGACAAACCCCCTTTTTCATTCTTTTTAACATCTGTTAATTTTTCTCTATTACCATCTGTTGTGTTGGATATAATAATACCTTCAACTTTATACTTAAGAATCAATTCATTTATTTCACTAATGTCCTTTTCATTAATATCAGGAGAAATTTTTATAAATAATGGTTTTTTAATTTTATTATCTCTTTTTAAATTATTTAATTTCTCTAATAACTCTGATAGTGATTTTTTCTGATGAAAATCCCTTAAACCCTCAGTGTTAGGTGAAGAAATGTTTATAGTTAAATAATCAGCTTGATGATGAAGCTTCGTTAAACAGAGAATAAAATCATTTAATTTGTTTTTTGTATCTTTATTTGGACCAATATTTATACCTAAAATACTGTTTGGTAAATTGTTAGAAATTCGATTTGATATTGTTTCTAAACCATGATTATTAAAACCCAGTCTATTTATTAAAGCATTATCCTTTTCTAATCTAAAAATTCTTGGCTTCGGATTTCCTAGCTGTTGTTTAGGTGTAACTGTTCCTACCTCAACAAACCCGAAACCTAGTTTGTAAAGTGAATTATAAACTTCTGCACTTTTATCAAATCCGGCAGCCATTCCGATAGGGTTTCTAATTTTTTTATTAAATAAGCATATTTCTAAAATTTCCTCATCATCAACTTTAAACAGTGCTTCTGGTACAACATTTAATTTTAAAGATTTAATTGCTAAATCATGTGCTGCTTCTGGATCTAAACTAAAAATTAAAGGTTTTATGTAAGAAAACATCTTTTATTATTTAATTTTATCATCAATTAATTTTATAGTTTCTTTTACTCCAAAGAAACTTATAAAAAATCCCATTCTTG
>MDSW01197933.1_pt1 | contig 16516 bp, 15 predicted proteins | sample 811171 | NCBI WGS metagenome assembly MDSW01 (sample SAMN05326641, study PRJNA326480) | marine metagenome | isolation source: seawater | place: Atlantic Ocean: North West | collected 2012
GTGAAATGGTAGAGTAAGAGCCTACCGCTTTTTTGGTAACAAAAAAGGCATGGCAAACCCTTTTTGGAGCAAGGTCAAATAGGAATAACATACAGATCCAGCTGTGTTATTCGGGTAGACTGCTTGAAGCAAATGGTGACATTTGTTCTAGATTAATGATCATCAATTTTAAATTACAGAACCCGGCTTATGCACCATCTATATTTTATAATAGGAACAATATAAGAACAAAAAAAAATTATCTATAGTCCCATTGACACCCATATTATCCCATGATAACCCATGTAAAATGGATTTTTTTGTATCAAGCTTTCTAAATAAAATTGACAAGAAAGGCAGAGTTTCTTTACCCTCAAGTTTTAGAAATGCACTGCCCAAATCAAATAAAAATGAGATTATTTTATATAAATCAATAAAATCTAAATCTATTGAAGGGTGTAGCTCTGAAAGAATAAATGAGATTGCTAAAAGAATTAATAATCTTGATTTTTTTTCTGAAGATTATGATGATTTTTCTAGGTCTATATTTACTGAGATAATTCCAACTAATCTTGATAAAGAGGGCAGGTTTTTAATTCCTGAAGAATTAAAAAAATATGCAAATATTAAAGATCAAGCAATATTTTTTGGACAAGGTTTTTTCTTTCAAATTTGGGAACCTAAAGAAGGCAAAATAAAAAGAGAGCTTTCTAGAAAAAGACTTTTATCAGAGAAGAAATCTTTAAGAATGATTTTAACTAATGAAAATCAACAAAATGATAAATCTTCATAAATCTGTAATGTTAAATGAAGTTTTATCTTTTATACCAAAAGATAAACCTTTGAATATTGTTGATGCCACTTTTGGTGGAGGTGGATATACAAAGGCGATATTGAATAATTGTAAAGTTTCTCAACTATTAGCTATTGATAGAGATCCTGTTTCAAAAATTTTTTATAATGAAATAAAATCCAAATTTGTAAATTTTCATTTAATAAATGACAAGTTTAGTAATATTGAAAATATTGTAAAAAGCTCAAAATTTAAAGATAAAAAATACGATATAATAATTTATGATTTAGGTATAAGCTCCAATCAACTTGATATTTCTAAAAGAGGATTTTCATTTAAGACTGATGGGCCTCTTGATATGAGAATGGGTTTAAGTGACAAGAAGGCATTTGAAATAATCAATAATTATGACGAAAAGAATTTAGCAAACATAATTTTTAATTATGGAGAAGAGAGATATTCAAGACAAATCGCTAAACAAATAATCAAAAATAGAAAAATAAAAGTGATTAGTAATACTAAAGAACTTTCAAAAATAATTGAAAATAGTGTTCCAAAAATTATGAATAATAAAAAGAAAATACATCCTGCAACAAAGACTTTCCAAGCATTGAGAATTTTTATTAATGATGAGCTAAATGAACTAAAAATATCTCTCAATAAAACAATAAATTTATTAAAAAAAGATGCTTTAATACTAATAGTTTCTTTCCAAAGTCTAGAAGATAGAATTGTGAAAGATTTTTTCAACCACAACAGTGGTAAACGATGGCGTTCCTCCCGCCACTACCCGGAGTTACCTGAAAAAGTGGCAACTCATTTGAAAATAATCACCAAAAAACCTTTGATGCCTTCAAAGTCTGAGATTTTAAAAAATCCTAGATCTAGATCAGCTAAGCTTCGGGTAGCTCAAAAAATAAATTAATGAAATATAAAAAATTTATTTCGGCTTTTATGTTATTAAATATTTTTATAGCTTTCTCAATGATATTTGTTGCCAATAAAACTAGAGAAATAGAAAAACAAAATACAAAAATTGAACTTAAAATCAATTCTTTAAAAGATGAAATGCATATTAATTTAATTGAATTTACAGTTCATCAGAATAGTGATTATCTTCACAAATTGTACTCAATATACTTTCAACATTCCTCAAATAAAACTAACTCAAAAATAATTTCATTAAAAGAATTTTCTAAATTAAACGAAGATTTCAAATTAGTTAATGCTGATTAAAAATAAATTAATATCTAATAGATTTAAATTATTTGACAGTGATTCATTAAAATCTTTTCACAAAAGAGTATTTTTTTCAATAACTGTTTTTATATTTTTATTTGGTGTATCTATTTATAGATTATCAGATATAATGATTTTTATAGAAAAAATTGAAATAGTTAATACAAACTATGAAGATGTTATAAGAGGCAATATATTTGATAAAAATGGCTATCTATTAGCAACATCTATAAAAAGTAGATCTATATCAATTAATCCAAGTAAAATTAAAAACAAAACTGAATTAGTTACAAAACTCTCAAAAATCTTAGATATAAATGAAAAAGAATTAAAAAAAAATCTTAATTTAGATAAAAAATTTGTTTGGATTAAAAGAAATATATCGCCAAAAGAGTATCAGAATATTATCAACTTAGGTGAAATAAATATTAAAACTCATTACGAATACAAAAGAGTTTACCCTTATAGAAATACAACTTCACATTTAGTTGGTTTTGTTAATATTGATCAAAAAGGGCAATCTGGAATAGAAAGGTATTTTGAAAATGAGCTAAAAAATTCAAATAATATATTTTTAAGCGTTGATGTACGTCTTCAGCAATTAGTTAGAAAAAATTTATTACAATCAATAAACAAATACCAAGCTGATTCTGGAGTAGCAATAATCATGGATGTGAACAATGGAAATATTTTATCATCAGTAAGTTTACCAGATTTTAATCCTGAAAATAATAAATATTTCATAGATAATAATTTGATAAATAGAGTTGTTCAAGCAAACTATGAAATGGGTTCAACTTTTAAACCTATTACCGCCACAATGGGTTATGATTTAGATATAATTAAACCAGAAATGACTTTTGATGTTAGAAAAAAATTTAGAGGTATAATTGGCGATCATCAAAAATTCAAAGACAATGGTATTTATGATGTTGAAAGAGTTATAGTTGAGTCTTCAAATATTGGAACTGCTCAAATAGCAACTTTAATAGGTAAAAAAAATCAAAATTATTTTTTTAATAAATTAGGTTTTGATGAAAAGATAAATATAGAAATTAAAGAAAGTGCTAAACCCTTGGGTAATAAAAATAATTGGGGACCTATCGAAACAGCAACAATAGGTTTTGGTCATGGATATTCAATTACACCTCTCCATCTTATTAAAGCATACGCAATTTTATCTAACGGGGGTTATGAAGTACATCCAACATTAGTATCTAATAATAATTCAAAAAATAATAAAAATATATTTAATAAACTAGACTCATCAGCATTTTTTTTAAAACTTCTTAACTCAGTTATTACTAAAACTAATTTTACTGGTCCAAGAGTTAAAATTAATGGCTATGAAATTGGAGGAAAAACAGGAACTTCTGAAATAGTTAATCCAAATGGAGGTTATTATAAAAATAGAAATTTGACTTCATTTATAGGAGTTTTTCCAATTGATAAACCAAAGTATGTTGTTTTTACAGCTATAGAGTATCCAAAAAAAGGAGATAGTATAAATCAAAAAATGACAGGCGCCGTAGTTAATGCTCCTTTGGTGAGAAATATAATTAAAGATATGATTAATCTTTATAATATTCCTCAAGAAATCAATGATGAATATCTAAAAGCAGACACAAATATAATTTATAAAAAAATTAATGTACCTATTTGATATACCAAAAATTATAAAGACAACAAATATAAAAAATTTAAAACAAAATATTTTTTTTACAAATATTACTTCTGACTCTAAACTTACAAATAAAAAAACTATTTTTATATTTGATTCAGGTTCTAAAATGAAAAAAAAATATATTAAGGAGTCAATAGGTAATAATACTCCGGCAATAATTACAAATAAATATTTTGATTTTATTAAAATTACTCAAATAGTTGTCAAAGATATTAATGATACTAAGGAAAAGTTATTACATAAAATTCATAAACATTTACCTAAAAATAATATTGCTATTACAGGAACAAACGGTAAAACTTCTGTAGTTTGGTACATATCAAAGATTTTACAATACTGTAATTATAAAAACAAAACATTAGGAACATTAGGTTATTATAAAAATGGAAAAAAGATATCTAATTCGTCTTTAACAACTCCAGCTATTGAAAAAATTTTTAGTTTTGCTTCTGAAAAAAAAAAATCGAATTATACTTTTGTATTTGAAGCATCAAGTCATGCCTTAGATCAAAACAGAATTGGTAATTTGCCAATTAATATTGCAGCTCTTACTAATATCTCAAATGATCATTTAGATTATCATAAGACATTTATAAAATATAAAAATTCAAAGTTAAAACTATTTAATAAACATTTGGAGGCTAATGGAGTTGCAATTTTAAATTCAAGAATTAAAAATATAAGATCATTAATAAATTTTCTAAAACATAAAAATAAAAAAATTATATTTTATGGTAAAAAAGACATTTTTTTTACCATGAAAGATAATAAATTTAAAATTAATATATTTAATAAAAAATATAACATTAATGAATTAAAATTAAATTCAGAAATAGAAATACAAAATTTAGAGTGTGCCATTTCCTGTTGCGTAGCTATAGGTATTAAAAATATATCAATAATTAATGCTATTAAAAATATTACAAATCCACCAGGTAGGATACAAAAAATAAATTATAAAAAGAAAAAATCAACAATAATTGTAGATTATGCACATACACCAGATGCTCTAAAAAATATTTTATTATCTCAAATTAAGAATAACCAAAAACCAAACTTAGTTTTTGGTTGTGGAGGTAATAGAGATATATCTAAAAGAAAATTAATGGCTCAAGTTGCTAGAAAATATAGTAAAAATATATATGTGACTGATGATAATCCACGTTATGAAGACCCTTCTCAAATAAGAAAACAAATTTTAAAATATTGTCCGAGAGGAATTGAAATAGCTAATAGAAAAAATGCAATTAAATTTGCTCTAAAAAAATTATGTAAAAATGAAATACTAATAATTGCTGGAAAAGGGCATGAAAAATTTCAAATATATAAAAATAAAATAAATAAGATAAGTGATCAACAAATTGTTAAAGAAATAATTTCTAAATGAATTTTAAAGAAAAATTAGAACAATATATTCTTACTAAATCAGAAAAAATTAAAATTAATAGTAATGATATAAAAAAAGGCGATGTTTTTATTGCTTTGCAAGGTAATAATGTACATGGAAATAAATATATAAACTCAGCTATAAAAAATGGAGCAAAATATTGTATCTCAAGCAAACAAGATAAAAAAATTAAAAATAATAAAGTAATTTTTGTTAGAGATTTAATTTATTATTTAGAGAGCCTAGCAATAAATAAAAGATCAGAATATAATGGAAAAGTAGTTGGTATAACAGGTAGCGCAGGCAAAACAACTTTGAAAGAAACCTTAACATTTTTTTTAAAAAAAATTTATAAAGTTTCATATTCAAAAAAAAGTTTTAATAATCAACTAGGTGTAATAATTTCATTATTAAATATGGATTTAAAATCTAAATTCTCCATATTTGAATTAGGTACAAATAATTTTGGAGAAATAAAATATTTAACTAATATAATAAAACCAAATCAAATATTTATTACAAATATTCAATCTACTCACCTTGAAAATTTTAAAAATAAAAAAAATATCGCAAAAGAAAAATCGGACATTTTTTCATCAAAATATAATAAATTAAGAGAAAAACTTTATTTATTACCAAATATTTTAGAAGAAAAATTAATCGCTAGAAAAGCTTTAAGAGATAAAAATTTAAAAACAATTATTCTTGGTCCTAATTCAAAAAAATATTTTATTAAAAAAGTAAATAAAAATAAAAGTTATTATAACTTTGAAATATCAATAAAAAATAAAGTATTAAAAATTCAAGATAAATATTTTGTTAATTCTAAATTGATAAATATATTATTTTGTCTTACATTTTTTTCAGAGAATAGCATAGACTCTAAATATATTATCGAAAACTATAAATATCTAAAAGAGGTCGAAGGAAGAGGCTTGAGACATACTATTAAAATAAAAAATAAAAAATTTCATCTAATAGATGAGTCTTATAATGCTAACCCCGACACAATGATACAAAGCATTGAATATTTCAGTGAAATTAATTATCCTTATGAAAAAAAAATTTTAATATTAGGAAATATGAATGAATTGGGAAAAATTTCAAATATAATGCATTTAAATATTTTGAAAAAAATTGAAAAATTTAAATTTAAAATGATTATTTTATGTGGCGAATTCTATAGAACAAATATAAGTAAATTAGCTAAACCTAAAAATAAATATATTTTTATTGAAAATCAAAATGAGATAATGAAATTTGTTTACAGTAAAATTCATAATTTAGACATGATTTTGATTAAATGTTCTAATTCTACAGAAGTAAATAAATTTTCAAAGGAGATATTAAAATTGAAAGTAGGTAGAAGTTGATAAAATATTTTGCTAATGAATATGAAATTTTATTTAGTTTTTTAAATATTTTTAATTACATAACTTTTAGGGCTGGAGCCTCAATATTAACTGCATTATTCTTTTCACTAATTTTTGGTAATTACATAATAAAGATATTGTCTAATATACAACCTTCTGGTCAACCAATTAGGGCGGATGGACCCGAGTCACATATAATTAAAAAAACTGGCACTCCTACAATGGGTGGGCTATTAATAATTTTGAGTATCTTTGTTTCATTTATATTATGGACTGATCTAAAAAATAATTTTGTTTGGATTGCTATAATTACATTATTTGGCTTTGGATTAATAGGCTTTATAGATGATTACAAAAAAATTAAATCTAACTCAGTTTATGGATTGTCTTCAAAAATACGTATATTATTTCAAATTTTATTTAGTTTACTAATAACTTATTTAATAATTAATAATTTAGAGACTAATATAAGCAATACTTTGTCTTTTCCTTTTTTTAAAAACTTAATTATTGATTTTGGTATTTTTTATTTTTTTATTTCAATATTTATTATCATAGGTTCTGCTAATGCTGTAAATTTGACAGATGGATTAGATGGATTAGCAATTGTTCCAGTAATGATTGTGGCAATGTCCTTTGCTTTTATAGTTTATGTTTCTGGCAATAAAGTTTTTGCCAATTATTTATTAATAAATTATATTTCGGGCTCTGGTGAATTAACTGTGTTTTGTGGATCTGTAATAGGTGCTGCATTAGGCTTCTTGTGGTTTAATGCTCCTCCTGCTAAAGTTTTCATGGGTGATACTGGATCGCTAGCATTAGGAGGTTCTTTAGGGGCTATTGCTATAATGTGTAAGCATGAAATATTATTAGCAATTATTGGAGGGTTATTTGTTTTAGAAACTTTTTCAGTTGTAATACAAGTTTTAATTTTTAAACTTACTGGAAGAAGAGTTTTTCTTATGGCACCACTGCACCATCACTTTGAAAAAAAAGGTTGGGCAGAGTCAACAATAGTAATTAGATTTTGGATTATTACTATAGTACTAGCAATAATTGGACTAGCAACTTTAAGAATTAGATAAATGAATTTTATTTATGGTCTTAATAAGTCAGGAATATCAATTATTAATTTATTAAAAAAAAATAATGAGATATTTCATATTTGGGATGATAATGAGAATGTAAGAAAAAAAATAAAAAAAATTTTCAAAAATCAATTATTTTTAAATCCTTTAAAAGTAAATTTATTAAAGTATACAAATATATATGTTACTCCTGGTATATCTTTTAAAAAAAATATATTTAATAAATTCAGAAATAAAAATAATTTAAAAAGAGATTTAAGTTTATACATATCAAAAATTAAAAAAGAAAAAATTGTGGCGATTACTGGCACAAATGGTAAATCAACTTCCACAAAACTAATTGGAGATATTTTAAAAAATAAAAATACTTTTGTTGGAGGCAACATAGGTAAACCTTTATGTGAAGCATTTATATCTCAAAAAAAATATAAATATCATGTTATTGAGTTGAGTTCTTTTCAGTTGGAAAATATTAAAAATTTTACTTCAAATATTTCAGTTATTACCAATCTTTCAATTGACCATACAGATAGGTATAAAAATATTAATGATTATATTAAACAAAAAAAAAATATTTTAACTAAATCTGGAATTAATATTTTATCAATCGATGACAAATACTCAAAAAGAATATTTAGTGAAAATAATAATTATAAAAAAATAAGTTTTTCTACTAAATCAACTAATGCTGATATTTATATTAAAGATAAATTTATTTTTGATAAAATCTTCAAAAAAAATAAAATATTTCAACTAAACAATATTTCCAAAGACCTACAAGGGGATTTTAATAAACAGAATATTTTAGTTGCTTATATTTGTTCCAAAATTCTAAAAATTCCTGAAAAAATGTTTTTAAATTCCATTATGAATTTCAAAGGTTTACCTTTTCGCTTTCAATTAATTTACGAAAGAAAAAATTTAAAAATAATCAATAATAGTAAATCAACAAACATTGACTCAGCTATAAATTCTATCAAAAATTATAAAAATATTTATTTAATCATTGGTGGTAGAGCTAAAGAAAAGAATTTTGATGAATTTATTAAATATAAAAAACTAATTAATTGTATCTATTTATATGGTGAGTCTGGGGAATTTATTTATAACAAATTAAAAAATAGAATTAATATAAAGCTTTTTAAAAACTTAAATTCTGTGGTAAACAATTTATTTAAAGATTTACAAGAATTTAAAAAAGATAAATACGTATTATTTTCTCCTGCATGTAGTTCATATGATCAGTATAAAAATTTTGAAGAAAGAGGTGAGACTTTTACAAATCTTATTAATAAACAAATAAAAAAAATATGAAAACTATGCAAAAATGGTGGTTGTCTATTGATAGAATAAATTTTACTTTAATTTTAGCACTTGGTTTTACAGGTTTAATGTTATCTTTTTCAACAGAAAAATATTTTTCTATAAATCGACATAGTATTTTTTTTTTAATATCTATTCTTCTACTTATTTTTTTATCTAATCTGGATGATAAAAATATTAGAAGAATATCTTTATTTTCATTCATAATATTAATTTTTATTATGTTATTAATTCTTTTTTTTGAATATGAGGTAAAAGGTGCAAAACGATGGTTACAAGTACTTGACTTTACTATTCAACCTTCAGAAATTATAAAGCCTACATTTATTATTTTAACTGCTTGGTGCATAAATCAATCTATCGATCAAAAAAAATTTTATTTAATACTTCTATTTATTTTTTTTTTATTTCTTATTAGTTTAATATTACTCCAGCCTGATTTAGGAATGACTGTGCTTGTTTCTCTAACTTTTTTTTGCCAACTTTTTATTGCAGGTTTGTCTATGTATTTAGTATTCATTGCCTTATTGTTTATTATATCGATTGCAGTTTTTTCATATTTTATTTTTGATCATGTTAACTCAAGAGTGAATTCTTTCTTAGGTGGGGTAGCTGGAACTGATACTTATCAAATTGATTTAAGCATACTAGCATTTAAAAATGGAGGATTATTTGGTAAAGGTCCAGGTCAAGGAATTTTAAAAGAGAAAATTCCAGATGCTAATACTGACTTTATATTTGCAGTTGCTGGTGAAGAGTTAGGTTATATATTTTGTTTTATTATAATTATTATAATACTTTCAATTATTGTCAGAAGTCTTTTAAATGTATTAAAAATTAACAATCCCTATAAAATTATTGCCATATCAGGTTTAGTTTGTTCTTTTGGATTACAGTGTCTAATTAATATATTTAGTTCAATTGGGTTAATACCTACAAAAGGTATGACATTACCATTTGTTAGTTATGGTGGATCCTCAATGATTTCCATAGCTTTACTATTTGGTTTTTTATTATCTTTAACAAATAAGAATAATTCATAATGAAAAAAAAATTATTAATTATAACTGGTGGTACCGGAGGCCATGTTATTCCAGCAGAAAACTTTGCAAATTATTTAACAAATAATAATATTTTATGTTCCATTATTGTAGACAAAAGAGGAAAAAAATATTTAAATAGTTTTAAAGGAGAAATAAATATTATTTATCCTTCGTCAATTAATGGTGGATTTATTTCTAAATTTATAAGTATTTTTAAATTAATACTATCATTTATAAGTTCAATTTATATAATTTTAAAAATTAATCCAAACAAGATTGTATCATTTGGTAGTTATGCATCTTTTCCGCCTTTACTAGTTTGCTTAATTTTAAAAATGTTTACTTATAGAGAAATATATATTCATGAACAAAATACTATAATTGGTCGTACAAATAAAATTTTTTTAATTTTTGCAAAAAAAATTTTCTTAAATTTTGATATTAAATATAAAATGAAAAAATTTTATTTAAATAAAACTTTTGTTGTCGGATCTCCTAATAATAATATTAATTTTCTTGATAAAAAAACTAGAAATGTAAATAAAAATTTTACAGTATTTATATATGGTGGGAGTCAAGGTTCAGAATATTTAATTGAATTTATCATTGATCTTATTGAGCAAATCAAAGAAAATGAAATTATGAATTATAAATTTATAATACAATGTCCAAAGAGATTAGAAATTTCATTAAAAGAAAAGTTAACTTTGTTTAATTGCAAATATGAAATTAATGAATATTTTAAAAATATAAATAATATTCTAAGTCAGTCTTCCCTTGTTATTTCTAGAGCTGGCGCTGGAACAATAAATGACTTAATTCAATATAAATTACCATCTATATTAATTCCTTTACCTAACTCAAAGGATAATCATCAATATGAAAATGCTTTAATTTTAAAAAAAATAAATACTTCATTAGTTTTAGATCAAAGAAAACACGAAGTTAATGTAGCTAAAAATTATATTTACGAATTATATAAAAGTACAAAGAAAATTGATAATATTAAAGAAAATTTTAATTATTTTACTAAAATTAATAGCAATGATTTAATGTTAAAATTAATAAATAATGATCAAAAAAATTAAAATACATTTTGTTGGTATATCGGGAATTGGAATGTCAGGCATTGCAGAATTAATGCATGATAAAGGATATAAAGTTCAAGGAAGTGATATTAATTTTAATGAAAATTCTCTAAGGTTAATTAAAAAAGGAATAAAAGTTTTATTAGGTCATAATAAAAAAAATATTATTAATTCTGATGTTATTGTTTATTCTTCAGCAATTAAAAAAAATAATCCTGAATTAGTAAATGGTCTTAAATTAAAAATTCCAATATTATCAAGGGCAGATATGCTTGCTGAACTTATGAAAAGTAAAAAATCTATTGCTATTGCAGGATCTCATGGAAAAACTACAACAACAAGTATAATTGGTAACATTTTAGATCAAGCAAATTTTGATCCCACAATAGTGAATGGAGGTATTATAAATTCATATTCTAAAAATAATAGATATGGCAAGGGTGATTGGATGGTTGTTGAAGCTGATGAAAGTGATGGATCATTTCTAAAATTGCCACATGAAATTTCTATAATTACAAATTTAGATATAGAACATCTAGATTTTTATCAAACAAAATTAAATTTAATTAAATCTTTTGAACAATTTATTAATAAGCTTCCATTTTATGGAACTTCAATTATTTGTTATGACGATAAGAATCTTAAAAAAATTATCAGCAAAATTAAAAATCGTAAAATTATTTCATATTCAATAAAAAATAAAAAAGCAGACATTTACATTTATGAAATTAAAAACTTATCTAATAAAACATCTTTTAAAATTAAAGATAAAAATAATTTAATTAATATTGAAACAAAAAATTCTTTTATTATTAATTCTATTGGTAATCATAATGTTTTAAATGCAGCAGCAAGTATAATTGCCTGCTCAATTATTGGTGTTAAACGTAAATATATTAATCAAGCTCTAACTAATTACATTGGAGTAAAGAGAAGATTTACTTTTATAGGCAAAAAATTGAATGCAGCTATTATCGATGATTATGCACATCATCCAACTGAAATTATAGCAACTTTGTCTTCTGCAAAAATTTTAAATAAAAATTTAATTGTTATTTTTCAACCTCATAGATTTACTAGAACAAATTTATTAAAGAATGAATTTATAAATGTATTATCAAAGATTAATAATTTGATTTTACTAAAAACATACTCTGCTGGTGAAAAAGTAATAAAAGGCGCTACCTCTAAAGATCTTTTCATAAAAATTTATAAAAAAAATAGAACAATAAAATATTTAGAAAAAGATAGTTTATTAAATAGTTATTTAATTAAGTATATTAAAAATAATTGCTTAATTATCTTTATGGGAGCAGGTTCAATAACTAAACTCGCAAAAGATTTTATGGAATTTGATGATTGAAAAAATTAAAAAAAAATTGTCAAAACTAGAAAGTAATATTTTTTATGATTATAATATTGGTCAATTTACTTGGTTTAGAACTGGAGGCAATGCAAAGGTATATATCATTGTCAAAGATAATAAAGAATTAGAAATAATACTAAATGAAATTAATGGATATAAATATTTTGTATTGGGCGCAGGATCTAACTTATTAGTTAGAGATAGGGGATATGATGGAATTATTATGAAATTAGGCAAAGGATTTAATCAAATTAAAATTAATGATAACAATATTCATGTTGGAGCAAGTATTCTTGATACAAATTTATCAAATTTTGCAAAAAAAAATGAAATCGAGGGATTTGAATTTTTTAGTGGAATACCAGGCACAATAGGAGGGGCAATAAAAATGAATGCCGGCTGTTTTGGTAGAGAAACTAAGGATAATTTAAAAAAAATCCTAGCTTATGATAAAAGCGGTAAAAAAAAATTTATTTCTTCTAGTGAAATTAATCTTGATTACAGATCTTCGAATATTAATGAAAGTACCATAATTTCAGAGGCAGTTTTTACTTTTGACTATGGTGATAAGGATGAAATTGAGGATAAAATTCTAAAAGTAAAAGAAAAAAGATTATTAAGTCAGCCAATAAAAGAAAAAACTTCTGGAAGTACATTTAAAAATCCTCAAGGAAATTTTGCTGCTAAATTAATACAGTCGGCAGGTTGCAAAGGAATGACTGTAGGTGACGCAATGGTTAGTCCATTACATTCTAATTTTTTGATCAATAGAGGTAATGCAACTGCTAGTGATATTGAAAATCTTGGTAATTTGATAAAAGAAAAAGTACATAAAAAATTTAATATAGATTTAAATTGGGAGGTTAAAATTATTGGCAAATAATAAAAAAATATTGGTTCTAGAGGGCGGTTTTAATGAAGAACATCATGTTTCGATTAACACTGCAAAAGAGGTAAAAAAGATATTAAAAAAAAATAAATATTTTTATAAAAGTTTAATCGTAAATGAAAAAACTTTTATAAAAGATATAAAAAAATTTAAAGATTTTGTTTGTTATAATTGTTTACATGGCCCTTTTGGGGAAGATGGCAAAATACAAAAGATATTAAAGAAAAATAAATTAAAATTTACTCATTCAAATATTAAATCATCTAAATTATGTTTTAACAAAATAAAATCTAAAGATATTTTACAAAAATTTGGAATTTTAACACCAAAGTACATTGCAATTGAGAAACAAAAAATTAATATTAACGTATTAAATTTTGTTAAAAAAAAGTTTAATAAATTTGTAATTAAACCCAATGAAAGTGGTTCTAGTTTTGCAGTCAAAATAATAAAAAACCAGAGAGAATTTGATGAACTTGTAAAAAATTTTAGTATTTTTAAAAAAAATTTAAAAAATCATAAAACTATTCTTTTTGAAGAATTTATAAAAGGTAAAGAGTTAACTGTTTCTACAATCAAATTTTCAAAAGAGATAATACCTTTAGAAGTTACGGAAATTATAACAAAAAATAAATTTTTTGATTATCAAGCTAAATACTCAAATGGCTATTCAAAACATTTGCTACCAGCAAAAATTAAAAAAAATCTATATTTAAAATGTTTAAAATTAGCATTAAAAGCTCATTTTTATTTAGGTTGTAATTCAGTTGCTCGTTCTGATTTTATTTTAAATACATATAATAACAAAATATATTTTTTAGAAACGAATACTCAACCTGGAATGACACAACTCTCGTTACTGCCAGAGCAAGCAAAATTTAAAAATATTAGTTTTGAAGATATTGTTTTGGGAATTCTAAAAAAAATAAATTAAGTGACAAAATATTTAAATAGAAAAAAGTTTATAATCTTTAATAAAAAAATTTTCTTTAGATTATTTTTATTTTTAATTATATTTTTTTTAATTTTTGCTTTTTATTTTAAAAATAGAGATATAAAAAAGTTTATTTACAATAGCATCAATTTTTTTTCAAAAGAATTTGATTATATTTATACAAAAACAGAAGTTCTTGGGATAGATAAACTAAAAATTACAAATATAGAAAATATTTTAAATAAATATAAAAATAAATCAATTTTTCTAATTCCTTTAAAAAAAATATCTTACGATTTAAAAGAATTGGGTTGGATAAAAAATTTAAAAATATCTAAACAATTTAAAAATACATTATTGTTAGAAATTATAGAGCATAAACCATTAGCAATATTGCATTTTAATAATCAATACTTTTATTTTGATCAAACAGGAAATATAATTGACTTAGCTAATGGAATTAAAAATATAGATAATTTATTAATTTTTTCTGGTCAGTCATCTAATTTAAATGCTAATTTAATTTTAAAATTACTAAATAAATCAAATATAGATTTTCAAAATAAAATTTATAAAATTGAGTATGTAGAAAAGAGAAGGTGGAACATAATTTTAAAAAATAAAATTATACTTATGTTGTCTGAAAATTATCCAGAAGATTCAATTAATAATTTTTTAAAAATTAAAAAAAATTTATCTGAAGAAGATCTATCAAAAATTAAAAAAATTGACTTAAGAAATATAAATAAAACAACTATTATGTATAAAAATGATTAAAGCAGGTTTAAATATAGGAAATTCAAAAATCTCTTGTATTGTTGCAGATTATAAAAATAAAAAAACAATTAATGTTTTGTCAATTAAGTCCATACCTACAAATAATATTAATAAAAATATAATTGTAAATTATGATAACTTATTAAAAGAAATTGAACAACTTTTACTAGATTCTGAAAAAAATTCACAAACAAAAATCAATTCGCTGAATATAAATTTACCTATTATTGAGTCAATATCAAAATATTATTCATCTGAAATTATTATTACAAATGAAAAAATTAATAATCTACATTTAAAAAAAATTGTTAACATGTCTGAATTTTTTGAAAATGAAAATAATTATTATGACTTAGCAAACAGTATTATATCATATGAAATTGATGATAAACTTGTATTTTCTAGCCCAGTAGGAAATTATGCACAAAAAATAAAATTAAATTTTTTTAAATTTTTAGTTATGAAGAAATATTTTGATAATTATTCTGGTTTAATTAAAAGTTTAAAATTAAATGTATCAAACTACATACCATCAATTTTGTCTTCTGCACTCTCTACTGTCACTGATGATGAAAAGGATTTGGGAACTATATGCATAGATTTGGGACACTCAACTACATCTTCGATGATATTTATGAATAATAAATTTGTATATGCTGATAGTTTTCTTGTAGGCAGCTATAATATTACAAAAGATATAGCAAGAGGTCTTACAACTACACTTTCTAGTGCTGAGAGATTAAAAACTTTATATGGGTCAGTATTGTTTTCACCAAGTGACGAACATGAAATAATTGAAATACCGGTTATCTCTGATGAAAAAAATACATTTAAACAAATTAAAAGATCAGATTTAAATGCAATAATCAAACCTCGTGTTGAAGAAACACTTGAGATTGTATGGCAAAAAATAAAACAAAGTAACTTTGATGATAAAAAAATTAAAAATGTAATTTTAACTGGTGGAGGTTCTCAACTTGAAGGTATAGATGATTATGCAAAAATAATATTTTCAAGTAATGTTAGAGTTGCAAAGCCTCATGAATTTCTAAATTTAGACAAAGAATATAACAAATCATCATTTTGTGATATTGCAGGAAGTATACTCTATGAACCCGAGGATTTTACAGTTGATTTTTTGAAAGAAAAAAACAAAAAGTCAAAAAAACCAACTTTTTCAACATTTTTTACTTGGTTAGACCAGTATATTTAAAAAGCATACAATATATAGATAATATTATTGACGGCATCTAAAGAAAACACTAAAACCTTATATAAACGGCGGAGAATTAAATGACTATTAATATTTCAATACAAGATGTAGATAATACTCTTCATCCAAAAATAACAGTATTAGGTGTTGGCGGTTCTGGAGGCAACGCAGTAAATAATATGATCGATGCTAATCTTGAAGGTGTTGACTTCCTCATAGCTAATACTGACGCTCAAGCATTACATATTTCAAAATGTAAAAATAAAATTCAATTGGGTTTAAAAAGTACTTCAGGATTAGGAGCAGGTATGAAGCCTGAGGTAGGCAAAGAAGCTGCTGA
>MDSW01017134.1_pt1 | contig 16515 bp, 12 predicted proteins | sample 811171 | NCBI WGS metagenome assembly MDSW01 (sample SAMN05326641, study PRJNA326480) | marine metagenome | isolation source: seawater | place: Atlantic Ocean: North West | collected 2012
AAAATAAGTAAAAATATTTTTCTCATTCTTTACCTCTCAAAATATCTGGTGTTTGCCAGTTTAAACTTTGACCGCTATCAACACAAATTACTTGTCCTGTAATAGATCTATTTTTAATAAAAAAGTCAACCGCATTACAAATTTCTTCAACATCCACTTGTTTTTTAAGTGGTGTAGCTAAATATTGCCTTCGAAAATGTTTATCTGATTGTCTCTTATTTTTAATAGTAGGTCCAGGGGCTATACCATTAACTCTAATTTTTGGCGCTAAACTCATCGCGCTTGTTTTTGTTAAAGTATATAGTCCACTTTTACTTATGGTGTATGAAAAAAAATAAGGTGTTAATTTAAAGACTCTTTGATCAATAATATTGATAATATTATTATTGTTTCCCTTAATATTTTTTGCAAATTCTTTAGAAAGTAATGCCGGAGTTCTCAAGTTTGTTCTCAAGTGCTTACCCCAGCTTTTAGTTGTAAAATTTTCTAATTTATCATTTTCAAATAAAGATGCATTGTTTACAAGGCAATCAAAAAATCTAAGCTTTTTCTTTGCAAATTTAACTATTTTATTTACATCTTTTTCATTACTAAGATCACCTTTTACTAAAAAAACTTTTGCCCCTTTATTCTCTAAGAATATTTTCAATTTTTCCGCACTAGATTTAGATTTATTAAAATGAATTAACATTTCTTTATTAGGGCCACACAATTTCTTTGCAATAGCAGCTCCAATTCTAGTTGCTCCACCTGTTATAATTATCTTCCGTGCTTCCATTTTTTATCTTTTTTTTTTGTAACTTTAGTCCCAGGCATACCCATTGTAGATCTTCCTTTAGGGTATAGCTTATTTTTAACATCGTATTGTCTTATTTTAGGATTTAAAGTAATTTCTAATTCGGTGCTCTCCAATTTCCTTATTTCGTCACGTATTTTAGCCGCTTCTTCAAATTCTAAGTTGGAAGCTGATTCTTTCATTTTTTTATCTAATGCTTTTAAATGTTTTTTTAAATTTCCACCAACATTAGAACCTTCGCTAATTTTAACATAATCTTTTTCATATACACTTTCTAAAATATCACTTATTTCCTTTTTTACTGATTTAGCATTTATTTTATTTTTCTTATTATACTCTAGCTGAATTTCTCTTCTTCTTAGAGTCTCTTGAATTGCTTTTTTAATACTTTTAGTTTCTTTATCTGCATATAAAATTACTTTGCCGTCTACATTTCTTGCTGCTCTTCCTATAGTTTGAATTAATGAGGTTTCTGATCTTAGAAACCCCTCTTTATCGGCATCAAGAATTCCAACTAATGCACACTCTGGTATATCCAAACCTTCTCTTAATAGGTTAATACCAACCAAAACATCAAAAACTCCCATTCTTAAATCTCTCATAATTTCTATTCTTTCTAAGGTATCAATATCAGAATGTAAGTATCTTACTTTAATTCCATTCTCGTGAAGATATTCTGTCAAATCTTCAGCCATTTTTTTTGTTAGTGTTGTAACTAATACTCTATAATTGTTTTCAACAACTTTTTTGCACTCATGCATTAAATCATCTACTTGATTTTTTGCAGGTCTTATTTCAACATTTGGATCTATCAATCCAGTAGGTCTAATTACTTGATCAATAAATTTCCCTTTTGTTTGGTTTAGCTCCCATGGTCCCGGTGTAGCTGATACAAAAATTGTTTGCGTTCTCATCATATCCCATTCTTCAAATTTCAAAGGCCTATTATCCATGCATGATGGTAATCTGAAGCCGTATTCAGCAAGTGTACTTTTCCTAGATCTGTCACCTTTAAACATTCCATTCAGCTGAGGAACAGTTACATGAGACTCATCTACAAATATTAATGTATTATCAGGAAAATATTCAAATAAAGTTGGTGGAGGTTCACCTGGTTTTCTACCCGACAAAAATCTTGAGTAATTTTCAATTCCAGCACATGAACCAGTTGCCTCGATCATCTCTAAATCAAACTTGGTTCGCTCTTCTAACCTTTGTGCTTCTAATAATTTATTTTCTGATTTGTGTTTTTTGAGAGTTATTTCTAATTCTTTTTTAATATTTATAACTGCCTGTTCAATAGTTGGTTTAGGAGTTATATAGTGACTATTGGCATAAACTTTTATAAGATTTAATTCTCTAACTTGATCACCAGTTAATGGATCAAATTCTTCGATAATTTCAAGTTTATCGCCAAATAAACTTAATCTCCAAGCTCTATCTTCTAAATGAGATGGAAATATTTCTAAGAACTCACCTCTTGCTCTAAATGTTCCTCTATAAAAATTTTGATCATTTCTTTTATACTGTAATGCCACAAGTGATTTTATTATTTGCTCACGATTGTAATCATTATTTTTTTGTAATGTTAAAGTCATCTTGCTATAGGCTTCAACTGAACCAAGGCCATAAATACAAGATACACTGGCCACTATTAAAACATCATCTCTTTCTAAAAGAGATCTTGTTGCTGAATGTCTCATTCTGTCAATTTGTTCATTAATAGACGCTTCTTTTTCTATGTAGGTATCTGACCTTGGAACGTAAGCTTCTGGAGTGTAATAATCATAATAAGATACAAAGTACTCCACAGCGTTGTCAGGAAAAAAACCTTTCATCTCCCCGTAAAGTTGAGCAGCTAGAGTTTTATTTGGTGCAAGAATTAATGCTGGCCTGTTAGTTTGCTCAATAACTTTAGCCATTGTAAAAGTTTTGCCAGATCCAGTAACTCCTAATAGGACCTGGTTAAATTCTCCTTTCTTTGCACTTTTAACTAAATTTTTAATAGCTTCAGGTTGGTCACCTGCAGGTTTAAAGTCTGATTTAATTTTAAATTTTTTGCCTCCCTCAAGTTTTCCACTAATTTTTGGATTTTTACTCTGAATATCTGTAATTAATTCTTGATAAGTATTTTCCATATATTAAACAACGTATTAGAAAATTTATTTATTTCAATGAGCATAATATCAGATAGTCTAAAAAGAATTAAACCTTCACCCACTATTGCAGTTACTCAAAAGGCTAGGGAATTGAAAGCTGCTGGAAAGGATGTAATTGGACTTGGTGCAGGTGAGACAGACTTTGACACTCCTAATAATATAAAAGATGCTGCTATCAAAGCAATAAAAGAAGGAGATACAAAATATACAGCAGTTGATGGTACACCAGAACTTAAAAAAGCAATTGTTCGAAAATTTAAAAGAGAAAATAATCTGGATTATTCTATTGATCAAATTACAGTTGGAGCAGGTGGCAAACATGTAATTTATAACTTAATGATGGCCACTCTAAATAAAGATGATGAAGTAATTATTCCAGCTCCATATTGGGTATCATATCCCGACATTGTTTTACTAGCTGGAGCAAAACCAACTGTGATTGAATGCTCAGAGGAACAAGGGTTTAAATTGAGTGCTAAAGATCTTGAAAGCAAAATAAACAATAATACAAAATGGTTAATTTTAAACTCTCCATCTAATCCAACTGGGGCTTGTTACTCAGAGCAAGAAATTAAAAATTTATCTCAAGTTTTAAAAAGGAACCCCCATGTAAATATTTTAAGCGACGATATTTATGAACATGTAAAATATGAGGACTTTAAATTTTTTACAATTGCACAGGTAACAGAATTAAAAGATAGGGTTGTTACAATGAATGGTGTAAGCAAGTCCTATGCCATGACTGGTTGGAGAATAGGATATGCAGGTGGACCAAAAGAAATAATAAAAGCAATATCAAAAATCCAATCTCAGTCAACAACCAATCCATCGTCTATAAGTCAGGCTGCAGCAGTTGAGGCTTTAAATGGTACTCAAGATTTTATTGAAATACGGACAAAAGCATTTCAAGAAAGAAGAGATTTTGTAATAAATTCATTAAATTCAATTGATGGAATTAGCTGTCTTAAACCAGACGGTGCTTTTTATGTGTTTCCTAGTTGTAAAGAATTAATTGGAAAAAAAGATAAGAAAGGAAAAAAAATAGAAAATGATTCTGACTTTGTTCAGTCTTTACTAGAAAACAATGGTATCGCTGTTGTTCAAGGATCTGCTTTTGGATTGGATGGTTATTTTAGGATTTCTTATGCAACTTCAATGGAAAATTTAAAAAAAGCAATGAAAAAAATAAAAGAATTCTGTGAGAGCTTAAACTAATCCTAATTTCACAACTGATTTAGCATTTTCGATTATACAATCTTTTGCTCCTTTAAATTTAATTCCCAACAATTCCTCAGCATAAGTTGTATCAGTTTGCATTAATACTCCAAGGTCTGGTATCATTGTTTTCGCGCTTGAATCTAAATAACTAATTAATTTAACCATAAAATTTGGCAATTCTTTTTTTGGAAGTTTCTTTGCATACTCTGGAAACGCTTCAGCCATTATTTGAGATAATTCGATAAGTCTTTTAACCTCTTTTCCAACAATTAATCTTCGTCCCTTAACCTTTTCGTTGCCTAGGCAAGCGACATGAGACTTTGCATCATCTTTGACATCTGAGATTAAAACTGCAAACTTAGGCGCAGCTGGGAATTTTCCTTTTAGAAATTGTCTTATATACTCTATTGACGTTCCACCTTTCTTGTCTAAGGCATCACCAAACACACCACCGGGATTAATCGTTGTTAACTTATTTTTTAATCCTTTATTTTTCATAAATTCCCAAGCAATTCTCTCTGCTTTAGTTTTTGATAAAAAATAATCACTTACTCCCTCTACCCAACTTTCATCTGTCCAATCATTCTCTCCAAATGTATATGGATTAGTTCTGTTAGGTTTTCTGAACATTGCAACAATTGATGATGTTACAATTATTTGCTCAACACCAGCATTTAAACCAGCATTTAGCACTCTGAGAGTTCCGTCTACAGCAACTGGCAATAATTTATTTCTATTTTTTGAAACTTTCATTGGAAAAGGAGAGGCAATATGCATTATGTATTTACACCCTTTTGTTGCATCGCTCCATCCTTCATCTTTTAATAAATCTAGTTCTAAGAATGATAGTTTTTCAATAGAGCTATATTTGAATAGAGTCTCTTTAGTTTGATCGATTAAATTTTTATCTCTGACTGTACCCAAAACTTCGTAACCTGAATTTAACAGTTCTATTGCAGTATGTTTTGCTATCCAACCACTTATTCCAGTCAACAAAATTTTTTCAGACATATTTGATTATGTATGAGATAAATGTTTTTCCGCTTCAAGGGCTGCCATACAGCCCATTCCAGCTGCAGTTACTGCCTGTCTAAAGATTTTATCTTTCACATCTCCTGCAGCAAAAACTCCAGATATATTTGTCTCAGTTGAATCAGGTTTTGTTATCAAATATCCTTCTTTATCCATTTTAAGTTGATCTTTAAATAATTGAGTGGCTGGGTCATGACCGATGGCAATAAACAAACCGTCAACTTTCAATTCTTGAAAATTATTTGTCTTAACATTTTTAATCTTTATTCCTGTAACATTTTTTGGATCTTTGTCACCCAAAACATCTTCTACAACACTGTCCCAAATTATTTCAATTTTTTTATTTTCCATCAATTTTTTTTGGAGCATTTTTTCAGCTCTTAACTTATCTCTTCTATGAATTAATTTCACTTTAGAAGCAAATTTCGTTAAAAACATTGCTTCCTCAACTGCTGCATTTCCACCTCCAACAACAGCAACTGTTTTCTCTTTAAAAAAGAAACCATCACAAGTTGCGCATGCAGAAACACCGAAACCTCTTAAATCTTGCTCTGATTTTAAATTTAACCATCTTGCTTGTGCTCCAGTAGAAATTATAATGCTGTCTGCAGTGTATTTCTGTCCACTCTCACCAAATGCTTCAAATGGTTTATTTTTTAAATTTACAGAAGCTATATGATCTTCAATCATCTCTGTACCTACCACTTGAGCCTGTTCTTTCATTTGATCCATTAACCATGGACCTTGAATGACATTTGCAAAACCTGGATAGTTTTCAACATCTGTTGTAGTGGTTAGCTGGCCACCTGGCTGAATGCCATGAACAAGTATTGGCTTTAGCATAGCTCTTGCAGCATAAACGGCAGCAGTATAACCAGCTGGGCCTGACCCAATTATTAACACTTTTGTGTGTTTAGTTGGATTTTGATTCATATGAGAGCTATATAGTAATTTATGGATAAATTAAAAGGGTTATTATTGACAGAAGGTATGCATGGAATGATTAGCCAAGTCGAAGGTCTTGCTAAAGCCATGGACTTAGATTTTGTTCACCAAAAAGTTGAACTTAATGCATTCTGGAAATTAATTCCACCGAGATTTACACCCGTAAGTAAGTTTGTATTTAAAAATTTTCAAAAAACTAAATTTGATTTTATTATATCCTGCGGTCGTAAAAGTGTAGTTCCATCGATTTTTTTAAAAAAAAATTCAAATAGAAAAGTTTACAATATTCATATTCAAGATCCTAAAGTATCCAAAAATAATTTTGATTTTATCATCGCACCTGAACACGATGGTCTGAAAGGTGAGAATGTAATAACATCTAAAGGAGCTATTCATTATTTAACCGACAGTGAAATTCAAAAAAATCATAATTATCTCCTGCAAAGTGTAAGTGAAAATAAAGATAAAATTTTGATGATTATAGGTGGTCCAAACAAATATTATGAGTATAGTGAAAAAAATATTAAAAACATATTCACCAAAGTACAAAAAATTATTGAAAATAATGATCTAACTTTAATCGTAATTCCGTCAATGCGTACACCAAAAAAAGTAATTGATTTGGCATTGAATTATTTTGATAATAAACATCTTATTATAAAAGATATTGATAAAAAAGCTTACCTTTCAGCCCTATCAATAGCAAAATATATAATTGTAACTTGCGATTCCACTTCAATGATATCCGAGTCTGCTATAACTGGTAAACCTATTTACATTGCAGATATACCTAGCAGGAAAAATGATCGCAGGTTTAAGGAGTTTAGAAAATTGTTTACAAATCTTAACATTATTAAGACCTTAGGTGATAATCTTGAAATTTGGAACTATGAAAAGTTGGATGAAACAAATAGGATAGCAAAAATTATAAGGAATAAATTACAATAAATGGAATTACTTAACTCTTTAGAAACTAGAACAAAATTATTTAAAGATCCATTTAAACATTTTGAAATAAATAATCCGCTAACCGATGGAGCTATAGATGAAATTTGTAAAGCGGAAATAGCTGACCCTAGAAAAGAGAATTTAAATTATGATGGAACAAGAGCTTTAGATGGTGGAGAAGGAGCTTTCCGCGCAGGTATTAAAGACGGAGGTAAAGCTAAAAAACTTAGATGTTATGTCACAAAAGAAAATTCAAATGATTTTCCACACCTTACCAGCTTTATAGAGGAATTAAGATCACCAGAGGTATATAAAAAAATAGGCTCATTAATTGGAAAAAATTTAAATAACTCGCATGTTAGACTTGAAGTGATTTGTGATAGAGAAGGATTTTGGCTTAAACCGCATTGTGATATTAAGGAAAAATTAATGTCATCAATCGTTTTTGTTAACCAACATGGAGAATCTGAAAACTTAGGTACTGATTTTTATGATAATAATTTAAGAAGAGTCAAAACAGTTCCTTACAAACATAACTACGGTTATTTTTTTACAAGTGGACCAAATACCTGGCATGGAATGGAAAAAAAAGAAATTAAAAAAGAAAGAAGGTGTATTCAAATTAATTATGTTACTTTTTCAACAGATTGGAAAGTGAAATAAAATTATATTATTTAATTATCTTGAATTGCTTGTACTGTAAGCTTTTTAGTTTTTAAGGATTTTATTGCCTCAAGAAATGAATATGCCGTTGACATGTTTGTGCAGTAAGGAACTTTATTGGCTAAGGTTCCTCTTCTTAAAGCTATAGCATCATTTATTCTGTGTTCACTATTTCCACCTCCAGTATTTATTACTAATGATATTTTCTTAGAATTTAACACATCCACTATGTGTGGTCTTCCACTGCTAACTTTATTTATGATTTTACATTTAAGCCCATTATCTTTAAGCACTTTTGCAGTTCCGCTAGTCGCTGATAAATTAAATCCAATTTTTTTTAATCTTTGTGCTACCCCAATTATTTCTTGTTTGTGAGAGTCTTTCACTGACAAAAATGCTAATCCGCTAGTTGGCAATGAATTAGAAGCAGCGATTTGACTTTTTGCAATAGCCATACCAAAATCTTTATCAAAACCCATAACCTCACCAGTTGATTTCATTTCTGGTCCCAAAAGTAGATCACTATCTGGGAATTTATTGAAAGGGAAAACTGCTTCTTTAACAGCAAATTTTTTATTTTTTTTATATCTAAGTTTGTACTTTGATAATTTTTCACCAGCCATTATTCTTGATGCAATTTTTGCAAGGGGAACCCCATTTGCCTTTGAAACGAAAGGAACAGTTCTACTTGCTCGTGGATTAACTTCAATAACATAGATTTCGTCCTTTTTAATTGCAAATTGTATATTTAAAAAACCTTTAACTTTTAAAGCCAAAGCAAGTTTCCTTGTTTGAATTTTTAATTGCTTTAAAATGTTATCTTTAATAGATACAGGAGGTAGGCAGCACGCCGAGTCTCCAGAATGAATACCAGCTTCTTCAATATGCTGCATAATCCCAGCAACATATACATCTTTCCCGTCTGAAATCGCATCTACATCAACTTCCATTGCGTGATCTATAAATTTATCAATAAGAATTGGGTTATTCTCTGAAGCTTTGAACGCCTCATTAATAAATTTTTTCAATTGTTTTTTATTATGAACTATTTCCATTGCTCTTCCGCCCAAAACATATGATGGTCTGACTACAACTGGAAGACCAATTTTTTCTGCTATACCTACAGCTTTATGAAATTTATTTGCTATACCACTTTGTGCTTGTTTGAGATTTAACTTTATTAATAGATCCCTAAAAAGGTCTCTATCCTCAGCAAGATCGATGGAGGAATATTGGGTGCCTAGTATTGGTAATTTATTTTCATGCAAAAATTTTGCTAATCTTATTGGAGTTTGACCACCAAATTGGGCAATTATGCCAATTAAATTACCTTTCTCTTTTTCTTTTTGAATTATATTAAAAACATATTCCTCTTTAAGGGGTTCAAAGTATAATCTATCACTAGTATCGTAATCAGTTGAAACAGTTTCGGGATTACAATTAACCATTATAGTTTCAAATCCAGCCTTTTTAAGAGCAAAGCTTGCCTGACAGCAACAATAATCAAATTCAATTCCCTGTCCTATTCTATTTGGTCCTCCTCCAAGAATAATAATTTTCTTCTTATTAGAGGGTTTAGACTCGCAATCAGATTTTATTGAAAAATTTCTTTGGTAGGTTGAATACATATATGGAGTGAAAGATTTAAATTCAGCAGCACAGGTATCAACTTTTTTAAATACAGGAAAAACTTTAAGGCTCATTCTTTTCCTTCTCACAATTGTTTCTGAAACTTTGGATAGTTCAGATAATTTTTTATCAGAAAAGCCTATAGATTTAATTCTATTAAAACCCAAGAAATGTTTTGGCAAACCTTTCTTTTTAATAATTTTTTCTTCATCAACAATATCTTTAATTTGATTTAAAAACCAATTATCAACCTTTGAGAGTTTTTGTATTTCATCTAATGCAATTTTTTTCCTAAAAGACTCAGCAATAATTAATATTTTGTTTGGCACATTCTCTTTTAATTTTTTTTTTAATTCTGATTTGTTGTGATTTAAAACGTTGTCTAACCCAGAAAAACCTGTTTCTAGAGAAACAAGTGCTTTTTGCAAAGATTCTTTAAAATTTCTTCCTATTGCCATAGCTTCCCCAACGGATTTCATTGATGTTCCAAGAATAGCGGGAGTTGAGGAGAATTTTTCAAAAGTAAATCTTGGTATTTTTGTAACAACATAATCTATCGTAGGTTCAAATGATGCTGGAGTTGTTTTGGTAATTTCATTTTTTAATTCATCTAGAGTGTAACCAATTGCTAATTTTGCAGCTATTTTTGCTATAGGAAAACCAGTTGCTTTTGATGCTAGCGCAGAAGACCTTGAAACTCTAGGATTCATTTCAATAATAACCATTCTCCCATTCTTTGGATTAATTGCGAATTGAACATTTGAGCCTCCCGTTTCTACACCAATTTTTCTTAAACAAGCTATCGAGGCATTTCTCATTACCTGATATTCTTTGTCTGTTAATGTTAACGCAGGAGCTACAGTGACAGAATCTCCCGTGTGTATACCCATGGGATCAACATTTTCTATTGAACAGACAATAATACAATTATCTTTTTTATCTCTTACAACCTCCATTTCAAATTCTTTCCACCCTTCAAGACATTCTTCAACTAAAACTTGATTAACAGGGGACTCATGCAAACCATTTTTAACTATTTTTAAAAAGTCGTTTTTATTTTTTGCAATTCCTCCACCAAGTCCTCCCAAAGTAAAAGCAGGTCTAATAATTGCAGGTAAACCAATTTTTCTAAGAGTTTTCTTAGCATCCTTAAAATTACTAATTACTTTTGATTTAGGAAGATCTAGTCCAATCTCAATCATACTCTTCCTAAATTTTTTACGATCCTCTGCGTTTGATATTGCCCTTGAATTTGCTCCAATTAATTCAATTTTATATTTTTTCAACAGACCTTTTTTTTCTGCCTCCATGGCTAAATTTAAAGCTGTTTGCCCACCCATGGTTGGAAGAATTGCGTTTGGTTTTTCCTTTTTAATTATTTCCTCTAAAACTTTAATAGATATCGGTTCAATATAAGTCTTATCCGCAACTTCAGGATCTGTCATAATTGTTGCTGGGTTTGAGTTGATTAATACAATTTTGTAACCTTCGTCTCTCAATGCTTTGCATGCTTGTGTTCCTGAATAATCAAATTCACAAGCTTGACCAATTATAATTGGACCCGCCCCGACCACTAAAATTTTTTTAATGTCTTTTCTTTTTGGCATACTTTCTTACATCTCTCATAAATTCTTCAAATAAATAGTGACTATCTTGTGGTCCCGGGTTAGATTCGGGGTGGTATTGAACAGAAAACACTGGCTTATTTTTTAATTTTATTCCCTCAATAGAATTATCAAACAATGATAAATGAGTAACAATTAAATTTTTTGGCAAATTTTTATTTACAACTTCAAATCCGTGATTTTGACTAGTAATTTCAACTTTAGTTGTTAAAAGGTTTTTTACAGGATGGTTTGCACCTCGATGACCAAGTTTCATTTTTTTTGTTTTTGCATTAAGCGATAAAGCCAATAATTGATGGCCTAAACAAATCCCAAATGTTGGTAAATTTGCTTTAATTAATTCTTGAATAGTTTTAATGGAGTATTGACCTGTAGCCGCAGGATCACCAGGACCATTGGATAAAAATATTCCATCAGGTTTTAAATTAAGTATTTCCTTTGAAGTTTTTTTGCATGGAACTATTACGACCTCGCAATCGTGATTTGAAAAATATCTTAAAATATTTTTTTTGATACCATAATCTATAGCAACTATCTTAAATTTTTTTTTCGTATTTTTTTTGTAACCAACACCTTTTTTCCAAGTCTTTAATCCTTTCCATTTATAATCCTTTCTTGTAGAAACTTGATTTGCAAGATCTAATCCATTAAGTCCTGGCCACTTAGTTGAGAGATTTAATAATTTTTTAATGTTAAATTTCCCATTTTTGTTATTTGAAATTGTTCCCTTTGGTGCACCATTCTCCCTAATAAAATTAGTTAAATATCTGGTATCTAAACCAGTAAGGCCTACGATTTTATTTTTTTTTAACCACTCATCTAAATTTTTTAAAGACCTATAGTTAGATGGACTGGTAATTTCAGAATTAAAAATTACTCCACGTGTCCATATTTTGTCAGACTCCAAATCCTCATTATTGGTACCCACATTTCCTATATGAGGGAAAGTAAAATTTATAATTTGTCCAGCATAAGATGGATCTGAAATAATTTCCTGATAACCTGTTAAAGAAGTATTAAAGCAGACTTCACCAGTAGCTGTTCCAAGATATCCAAGTCCAATACCTCTAAAAATCTCTCCATTTTCGAGAACTAAAATACCTGTTGAAAAATTTGATGAATTTGTAGATTTTACTTTTATATTCTTGGTCAATTACAACTCATGAGTTAAAGGTTAATACAATAAAACCTAAAATTCCGCAACAGATCTAATGTATAATTTAAAAAAAATTTCTTTGATCAACTTTTCTTTAATGTAAATTAAATCTTATGTCTTTAAGAAATAAAATTGAAACTGACTATAAAAACGCATTAAAAAATCATTATAAAGACAAAATATCAACTTACAGGTTAATATTATCAGGAATTAAAGATCTAGATATTTTAAACAGATCCGGTCCAAACAAAAAAGAAACAGATGATGAGGATATAAAAAAACTCTTAAAAAAAATGATTAAACAAAGATCCGAATCAATAGAAGTTTATAAAAAAAGCAAAAGAGAAGACCTTCTCAGCGTTGAACAAAATGAGGTTAATATTTTAATTGAATACCTGCCCAAACAATTGAGCGAGGATGAAACAAAAAAAATTTGTAATGAAATAGTTTTGAATATTGGAGCTAGTTCTTTAAAGGATATGGGAAAAGTTATGGGAGAATTAAAAAAAAGATATTCTGATGTAATTGATTTTTCAAAGGCAGGTGGAATTATTAAAGATATATTAAATAAATGAAATATCCAAAAGAGTACCTAGATGAAATAAAAGCAAGACTTAAAGTTTCTAACGTAGTTTCAAGGTCTGTTTCATTAAAAAAAAGGGGAAAGGAATTTGTAGGTCTTTCTCCATTTAAAAATGAAAAAACACCATCTTTTACTGTGAATGATGAAAAAGGTTTTTATCATTGTTTTAGTACTGGTGAACATGGAAATATTTTTGATTTTTTAATGAAAACTCAAAATTTAAAATTTGGTGAAGCTGTAAAATTTTTATCTAATTATGCTGGAATGCAACCTTATACTTTTTCAAAAGCTGATGAGGAAAGAGAAAATAAAAGAAAAATATACTTAGAGATTTATTCAGAATATACGAATTATTTTCATACACATCTTCTTTCAAATATACAAAAATTAACTCATGTTCGAGATTACTTAAGAAAGAGAAAAATTTCTTCGGATGTAGCTAAAAATTTTAAAATTGGATATGCTGATCAAAATTTGAATATTTTTGAAATTTTAAAAAAAAATTTTTCTGAAAAATCAATCATTGAATCTGGAATATTTTATAATGATGATAAGAAAAAAATCTATTTAGACAGATTTAGAAACAGATTAATATTTCCCATCAATGATATTTCAGGCAATCCGATAGCAATAGGAGGGAGATCTATAAATGATAATGGTTATTATGCTAAATATATTAATTCTCCAGAAACACTTTTTTTTAAAAAAGGTTCCTTGTTATATAATCTTGATAAAGCCAGAAAATATTCAAATAAGAAAGATCAAATTTTTTTAGTTGAAGGTTATATGGATGTTGTAGGCCTAGATAGAGTTGGAATAGAAAATGCTGTTGCAAATTTAGGTACAGCATTGACTGATAAGCAGATATTAATACTAAATCAATTTTTTAATCATATAGTAATTTGTTTTGACGCAGATGACAGTGGATACAACGCTGCAATAAGGGCAGCAGAAAATTCACTAAAAGAATTGCAACCTAATAAAAAAATTTCTTTTTTATTTTTACCAGAAAAAGAAGACCCTGATAGTTTTGTGACGAAAAATGGAAAAGATGCATTTCTAAAATATTCTCAGGAAAATTTAATACCTATACATAAATTAATTTTAGATCATTATAAAAAAGATATAGATAATACACCTTCTTCGTTCGCAATATTTGAAAAAAAACTAAAAAATATTTCCAATTTAATCAAGGACAAATATATTAAGAAATATGTTTTGGAGTATTTTTTGGAAAAAATTTCTGAATTTACACCATATTCAAAAAACAAAGGTATAAAAAGAATATCAAAAGTTCAAACTTTAAATAAAACTAAAAAAATCTATAAAGAATCTCTAACTATAAGTTTAACTGAGATAAAGGAATTTTCATTTCTTTATTTATTATTAGAAAATCCAACCTTAATAAAAGAGAAATTTGATATTATCAAAAATGTTAAGATTTATACAAAAGAAAATAATTTTATTTTTACCGAAATAATTAAAACATATAAAGCAAATGAATTTGAAGATTTAAAAAAAATAAATATTGATAAACAACTAATAGATAGAGTATATAAATTTTCACCTATCAAAATCATAGTAGAAAAAAATGCTGGTAATTTAGAGTACCTAGAGTCCTTATTAGAGGAGATCGTAAGAGATTTGAAAAATATTGAATTAGAATTAAGAATTCAAGAATTAGAGTCGAAATTTTCAAAAGATTTCAATGAAAATACATTTAATGAATTGACTGAGCTAAAAAAGTTACAAAAAATCAATTAATTAAGTAAATTTATTCATGGATTTTTTAAAATTAAAGATTATATACATCTTTCAAACTTAATTACATTGTGGAAAGAATTATAACAAAATCATTTGCTAGACTAATGGGTAGGGGAACCCATCGAGGCTTTATAACTTACGAAGAGCTAAACAAATCATTAGGAAAAAGAAATTTATCGAGCGAAAATCTAGATCAGGCTTTTATACATATTCTAAATGAAAAAATTACTCTTGTAGAAAAAAAATCTGATTACAAAGTTTTAAGAAAAAAAGAAAACTCATCAAAAGAAGAAGGCAAAACAATTGAGAAGAGTGATGATCCAATACGAATGTACCTAAGAGAAATGGGAGGAGTTGAACTTTTATCTAGGGAAGGAGAGATAGCAATTGCAAAAAGAATAGAGGCAGGAAAAGATGTAATGTTAAACGCATTATCTCAAAGCCCGATTACAGCACAACAATTTTTTGAATGGAACGACAAACTTCAGCAAGATGAAATTTTAGTTAGAGAAATTATAGACATTGATACGAATTATATGGAGGACGAGGATACAGGACAAAGTGCTAAGCAAAAAAAAACTGATCATGAAAAGTCAGAAAAAAACTCAGAAAAAGACTCAAACAATGAGAATACTGAAAATCTTGACGAAGATGAATTCAATCCTACACTTGCTGCAATGGAAAATGAAATTAAACCAAAAGTCTTACAAACTATCCATAAACTTACAAAAGAGTATAATAAACTAATTAAATATCAAAAAGAAAAGTTGGATTGTATATTAGCTTCAAACTTATTTTCATCTTCTAAGGAAAAAAATTATAAAAAAATTGTTGATGTAATTTTAGAACAAATAAAATCTTTACAATTATCACCATCTGTATTGGAGGAATTAGTTCAAAAACACTATGTAGAAAGTAAAAAGATTTTATCTTTAGAGGGTAATTTATTAAGACTTGCTCTAAATCATAAAATAAGCAGGGAAGAATTCATTAAATTTTATATAGGAAATGAAATAAATCCAAATCTTAAAACATTTTTAAATACAAATGAGTCATGGAAAAACTTTTTCAATAAAAATAAAGAAGAATTTAAAAATATTAGAGATAGACTAATCGATATAAGCAAAAATTTAGGAATATCAGTTACAGACTACAAAAAACTTGTAAGCAGAATACAAAAAGGAGAAAAGGAATCAAGAATTGCCAAAAAGGAAATGGTAGAGGCAAATTTGAGATTAGTTATTTCAATCGCAAAAAAATATACAAATAGAGGTCTTCAATTTTTAGATTTAATTCAAGAGGGTAATATAGGTTTAATGAAAGCTGTAGATAAGTTTGAATATAGAAGAGGTTATAAATTTTCTACATATGCTACATGGTGGATTAGACAAGCAATAACCCGATCGATTGCCGATCAGGCCAGAACAATCAGAATTCCAGTTCACATGATTGAGACTATAAATAAAATAGTTAGAACACAAAGGTTAATATTAAGTGAATTTGGTAGAGAAGCTACACCAGAGGAATTAGCAAAAAAATTGAGAATGCCATTAGATAAAGTAAGAAAAGTTTTAAAAATTTCTAAAGAACCAGTATCATTAGAAAAACCTGTAGGAGATGAAGATGATAGTAGTTTGGGTGATTTTATAGAAGATACTAAAGCACTTGACCCAATGGACCAAGCTATAAAATCTAATTTAAGTGAAGCAACAACTAAAATATTGTCTACTTTAACACCTAGAGAAGAAAGAGTTTTAAGAATGAGATTTGGTGTTGGAATGAATACTGATCATACTTTAGAGGAAGTAGGTTTGCAGTTTTCTGTAACAAGAGAAAGAATACGTCAAATTGAAGCAAAAGCTCTTAGAAAATTAAAACATCCAAGTAGATCAAAACAATTAAAAAGTTTTCTTGAGAGTTAACAGGGCCGTTAGCTCAATAGTAGAGTACTGCATTGACATTGCAGGGGTAGTTGGAGCGTAACCAACACGGCCCAC
>MDSW01142043.1_pt1 | contig 16514 bp, 15 predicted proteins | sample 811171 | NCBI WGS metagenome assembly MDSW01 (sample SAMN05326641, study PRJNA326480) | marine metagenome | isolation source: seawater | place: Atlantic Ocean: North West | collected 2012
ACTGGAGAAAGAATAGCAAGCAAAGAAAAAGGTAAAAAATTTGCCGATGAAGTGTTATCTTTATTAATTGTAATTCTATTATTTTTAGTATTACTCGTAGAAATATTTACACCTTACTTTGTATTTTTAATTGCCCCAGGTTTTACTGAAAGTTCACAAAAATTCAATTTAACTGTTGAATTTACAAGAATAACTTTTCCATTTTTGTTATTTGTCAGTCTTTCATCTTTTTTTTCTGGAATTTTAAACTCTAATAATAAGTTTGCCGCTGCTGCTGCAGCACCCATTATATTAAACGTAATTTTAATATTAAGTTTAATTTTTTCTTATTTTTATGATTTAAAAACTGCAAGTCAATTATCTTATGCAGTGACACTTTCAGGAATAATCCAAATGATCTTTTTAATTTATTTTACAAAAAAGTATTATAAACCTTCTTTTCAATTAAAAACAAAAATAAATAAAAAGGTAAGATTTTTCTTTAAAAAATTGTTTCCAAGTATTCTTTCATCAGGAGTTACTCAAATAAATATTTTAGTCGGCACTATCATAGCTTCTTTTCAAGCAGGCGCAGTTTCATATTTGTATTATGCAGATCGAATTTATCAGATTAATTTAGCACTTGCTGGAATAGCAGTGGGTACAGTTTCATTACCTATTTTATCGGAAGCATTTAAACAAAAAAATATAAAAAAAATTTTTTCAATTCAAAATAGATCAATTGAATTATCTCTTTTGCTTTCAATACCAGCGAGTTTAGGTTTAATATTGGCATCAGAAGAAATTGTGAGTGCGCTATTTGGTTACGGATCTTTTACAAAATTAGATGTGGAAATGACTGCTCTTGCCTTAAAATATTTTGGTTATGGAGTACCAGCGTTCGCTATGATAAAAATTCTTTCTAATTTTTACTTTGCGAGAGATAATACAAAAACTCCATTTTATATTTCAGCATTTATTGTATTGTTAAATGTTTGTTTAAGTATTTCTTTATTTAAAAAATTTGGTTTTATAATAATTCCTATAGCAACTTCAATTTCAACTTGGATAGGTGTTATAACTTATATTTATTTTTTAAATAAGAAAAATTTATTAAATATTGAGTCAAATCTTTACAAAAATGTATTTAAAGTTGTTTTAAATACTATTTTAATGTCGTCTATTTTGGTATTTTTTTTAGAATATAGTTCTTACAATTTAGCCTATGAACATAAATATAAATCCGTTTATTTATTGTTGATAGTTAGTTTTGTTGCAGTTTTTTATTTGATATCGTGCTATTTTACTGGATTATTAAAAACTAAAAATTTTAAAATTAGTTAAAATGAGTAAAAAAAAAATAGTATTTTCGGGAGTCCAACCTAGTGGAAACCTACATTTAGGTAATTACCTTGGTGCGTTAAAAAATTTTGTAACATTACAAAAAGATTCTGAATGTATTTATTGCGTAGTAGATTTACACGCTATTACAATTTTTCAAAAACCTAATGAACTTAAAAATAATATATTGGAAACTACAGCAAGTTTTTTAGCGTCTGGTATAGATCCAGAAAAAAGTTTAATTTTTAATCAATCTTCAGTTTCTGCTCACTCAGAATTAGCTTGGATATTTAATTGTGTATCAAGAATTGGATGGTTAAACAGAATGACTCAATTTAAAGATAAAGCAGGATCTGATAAAGAAAAAGTAAGTGTTGGTCTTTATATTTATCCAAATTTAATGGCTGCAGACATTCTTCTTTATAAGGCAACCCATGTTCCAGTCGGAGCTGATCAAAAACAACATTTAGAATTATCTAGAGATATTGCTCAAAAATTTAATAATGATTTTAAGTGTGAAGGCTTTTTTCCATTGCCAGAACCTTTAATACAGAAAAATATTTCCAGAGTGATGAGTTTAAGAGATGGAACAAAAAAAATGAGTAAATCTGAAGAGTCTGATTATTCAAGAATTAACTTAAAAGATAGCCCGGACGAAATAATTAAAAAAATCAAAAAGGCTAAATCTGACTCAGAGCCTATTCCTTCTGAATTAAAGTTATTAGAAAAAAAACCAGAAGCATTAAATCTTTTAAACATATATTCAGAGATATCTATGAATAATCTGGAAAAAGTCTTGAATGAAATGTCTGGAAAGGATTATTCATATTTAAAAACAAAAATTGCTGATCTTTTGATAAGTGAGATCTGTCCAGTTGGCAAAGAAATCACAAAGCTGATGAAAGATGAGGCATATTTACTCAAAATTTTAAGAAAAGGTAGTGAAAAAGCTAGTATTAAAGCTGAGGAAAACCTTAAGATAATACGTGAAAAAGTAGGTTTGATATAATATAAAATTCTAATGATACAAGTAGAACCTACACCTAACCCAGAGTCTTTAAAGTTTCTTTCTGAGAAAACAATCTCGGCAATTGGAGTAGAAGAATTCCAAAAAACTAATATCGATAAAGTTAAAAATCCTTTTATAAAAGAACTATTAAATTTTAATGGAATTGAATTAGTTTTATTTTCTAAAAACTTTATATCGGTTAAAAAAACAAAAGATGTATCCTGGAATGATCTCAAACCGATGATTATCTCTCATATAAATCATTACTTTGAAAATAATGACAACCCTATTTTAGAAAAAAAAATTAAAACACAAGAAGCTCTTTCTGAAGACGAAACTGTAAAAAAAATTATAGAAGTGCTTGATACAAAAATAAGACCTGCAGTCGCTAGAGATGGAGGCGATATAAAATTTCAATCATTTGAAAAAGGCGTAGTTAAAGTAGAATTACGGGGTAGCTGCTCTGGTTGTCCGAGCTCAACAATGACATTAAAACAAGGAGTTCAAAATCTTTTGAAACATTATGTTAAAGAAGTAAACTCAGTAGAAGCTAATTAATATGAAAAAAAAACAGACATATAGGGATAAGCTTTTAGAACTTGCAAAAATTTACAATGTAAAAGAGGTAAAAGATTACATTAGTAGAAGAAAAAATTTAACATCAGGACAATTAGAGTTAATATTGAGAAAAAATAAAATAATTATACCCAAAGAATTTAATACTAATTTTTTTAAAGAAAATTTCAGTAAGCCTACTTCTAGAGCTTTAAAAAAAATAGATAATTTTAGAGAGAATAGTTTTAAATCTGCCAATAGATTTTCAAAAAAAATTTCCTCTATTAAAGAGGATGGTACTAAAAATACTTCCCTATTTTTTAGTAATTTATGGCAATCACTTGGCCAATCAGGTTTAGCATTTTTAAATTTACTTCCAGTTTTTGGGAGAACTTGTTTAGATTTCTTTTCAAATGTATTTACAAATGTTTTTCACTCAATTTATGATCAAAAAATTAATCAAGGTAAAACTGGTAGAGTAGTTTTAGTTTTTTTTATAGTGGCAGGGGTCCTTACAATTGTTTCGTCCGGTATCTCCACATTTTACAATACTGAAAAAATTGAAGAAAAAAAGATAGTTAAAAAAGAAAAAGAACCTGAAAAAATAAAGGAAAAAATAAAAAAACCAGACTTAAAGAAAAAACAGGAAGTTAAAAAGACTGAACCAAAAATAAAAGAAAAATCTACTCCAAAAAAACAAGAAAAAGTTACTGAATTGATCTTACCTGATCTTAATCTCAAAACCTCAACAGTTTTAAATTTATTTGAGGACGTAAATTATAATTTAAATAAAGTTAGAAATTCAAAAATAGTAAAGCCAATTTATTTTACACAGTTCCCAAAAGATTTGGATGAAATTCAGAGTGTCAAACTAAAAAAAGAAACCTTTATAAAAATTGTTCTTCCTTTAATAGTAGCTGAAAATGAAAGAATATTAGACGATAGAATAAAACTAAAAAAGATTATGTCAAAAAAAATGACAACAGACCAAGAGAAACAATGGTTAAGGCAAAAATTTCTAGAATATAAAGTGAAAAAAGGAAACGTTGAAGAATTGAATATCAAAATGGATATTATTCCCACTTCAATAGCTTTAGCTCAAGCAGCAAAAGAAAGCGGATGGGGAACTTCTCGATTTGCTTTGGAAGGTAATGCAATATTTGGGCAGTGGACATGGAATGGAAAAGGAATTGAGCCTCTCTTTAAAGATAAATCCAAAAGTCATAAAATTTTAAAATTTCCAATTTTGAGAGCTTCTGTAAAAGCTTACCAAAATAATCTAAATACTCACAAAAGCTACATAAAGTTTAGAGAAAAAAGAAAAAGTTTCAGAGCAAAAAATAAAAAAATAAATGGATTAGAACTAGCAAAAACATTGGATAACTATGCACAAACAGGAAGTGAGTATACTAAAATCTTACAGAAAATAATTGTTCAGAATAGATTAACAGATTTTGAGCCAGTAAGACTAGCTAATTCGGTCCAAAGAAGCGAATTAAATTTATAAGTTTAATTTTCACTTATTACGAATTGTATTCCTAGCCATCTCCAATAACCTTTATCTTCTTGAAGTGAGCAGTTAATTCTTCCACGTTCACCTACAAATTTTCCTCGCAGTTTAACTGCAAGTGTGTGATTATTGACGAAAAAAGTTTCAGATTTTTTCCATGTATTCAATTCATTAGAATAGCAACTGATATTTTTAAGATTTTTTATATCATTATAAAACTCAATTTTTACTTCTGGTGGATTTAAGTTTTTTTGTAAGTATTTTTCAGCAGGAAGTATTTTTTTATATTTAAAAGGTAGAGTTTTGGTCAACGTTTTAAATCTTTTTAAATCCCCATATTGTTCATTTATAGGAAATCTTGGCAGTTCCAGGCTATCTTTTGTAACATCAATCACCCCTGAGTGTTGACCGAAGGCGTATTTAAAACCCAGAGATTTAATAAGTTTTTTAAACTCTAAACTATATTCACCAAATGGATACGAGAAAAAGTCTGAATTTTTTCCTAAATTTTTTTTAAAAATTTCGATAGAGGTTACAATATCATTTTCAATTATTTTTATATCTTCGTCCGCTAGATATTCATGAGAATGGCTATGATTGCCAATTTCAACAAAATTTTCTTTACTAATTTCTTTTATTTGTTCCCAATTCATATACCCGTTTTTACCTACCTCTCTTGTGCTCACAAATAAAATAAAAGGTATCTTCTTCTCTTTTAAAATAGGCCAGGCGTTTTCGTAAAAAGAGAGATATCCGTCATCAATAGTTAAAAGTATTTTCCTAACGTTTTGATTTTTAGATAAATTGTTTTCAAAGTCATTTGGATTGACGAATATCATTCTTTCATTCTCAATAATTTCCAAATGTTTATTAAAATCATCCATTCTTATGTTAGTAGATGGATACTTATTTTCTTCAAATCTATGATACATAATTGAAATAATACCAAAATCATCAATAACCAAAGCTTTCGACGATGAAAAAAGTTTGTTTTGATTGAGTAAAAAAAATATAATAGCGAAAATTATGATAAAAGATTTTTTAATAATAAGTTGCACAGGCAATAAAGATAAAATTGGTTTAAAGATTAATAATAATTTTTTTATTCATGATTTTCAAACTAAAATTGAAAATAAAGATCTTCTTACATCCATAATATTCAATTTAATAAGTAAGCACAAAGTAAATATTGATCAAAATTTTTCAATTCTTGTTAATAAGGGTCCTGGCAGTTTTTCTTCTTTAAGAGCAGCTTTATCAGTTGCTAAAGGAATAAAAATAGCAAAAAAAGCCAAATTATACGGTTTTAACAATACAGACTTGACTCAATTTACCCTTGATAATATTGAAGTTTTGTTAAATAAAAGTTTAATTGAAAATGAAACTATAAAACTATTATACTCAAATAAAATTTAGATTATGAGCAAAATTGAGCAAAAATGTAAAGAAAAAGGTGTAAGATTAACAGATCAAAGAAAGGTCATTGCAAAGATACTCTCAGAGTCAAAAGAGGAGTACGGTTCAAAAGATCACCCTGATGTAGATGAACTTCATAAAAGAGTGACGAAAATTGATGATAAAATAAGTATTGCAACAGTTTATAGAACTGTAAAACTTTTTGAGGAAGCAGGAATATTAATAAAACATGACTTTAAAACTGGGAAAGCTAGATATGAAATTAACGATGATCATAATCATTTAATTGATATAAATAGTGGTGAGATAGTTGAATTTGTCGATAAGGAAATTGAGGCTCTACAAGAAAAAATTGCAAGCAAATTAGGATATAAATTAGTCGACCACAAACTTGAGTTATACGGTTCAAAAATAAAAAAATAAATTGTCCAAAAAAATATTTATCAAAACTCTAGGCTGTCAAATGAACGAATACGATAGTAATCGTATTTTAGACTTTACAAAAAAGATTAATTATATTTCTACACAAAATATTCTAGAAGCGGATTGTTACGTTCTTAATACATGTCACATTCGAGAAAAGGCTACAGATAAAGTTTATCACGACATTGGAAGATTAAAAAAAAATTTTAGAAATAAAAAAAAACCAATAACAATTATAGCTGGTTGTGTTGCACAGGCTGAAGGGGAATTGTTATTAAAAAAGGAAAAATATATTGATGCTGTCATCGGACCACAATCTTACCATGAGATTAATAAGATAATTTCAATAGCAGAAAATCTTGAGAAAAAAAAAGGGGTAAACGTTACGGAATTTGATACTGTTTCTAAATTTGATCACATTAATAAATTAAAAAATAATGACAATAAGGTATCCTCATTTTTAACAATTCAAGAAGGTTGTGATAAGTTTTGTAAGTTTTGTGTTGTGCCTTACACAAGAGGCCCAGAACATTCCAGACCATTTTCTCAGATTGTCTCTGAAGCAAAACAACTTGTAGATAATGGTGCAAAAGAAATAATTTTATTAGGTCAAAATGTAAATGCTTATCATTTTGAAAATGAAAAACTTTCGGATATATTATTTGAGCTCAATAAGATTCAAAATCTTGAAAGAATAAGATACACAACTTCTCATCCAAAAGATGTTTCAGATGATCTCATTAATGCACATGGAGAACTTGAAAAAATTATGCCATTACTTCATTTACCCGTTCAAAGTGGTTCTAATACCGTTCTAAGAAAAATGAATAGAGGACATACAATAAATGAATATTTAAAAAAAATAGATAAATTAAAAAAAGTTAATCCTGGAATTAAATTTTCTAGTGACTTTATAATTGGCTATCCTAGTGAAACTGAGAAAGATTTTATGAATACATTAGATTTGATGAAAAAAATTGAGTTTATAAATTCCTATTCATTTATTTTTAGCCCTAGACCAGGCACACCTGCAGCTAAAATGACCGAAGTAAATAAGGAAGTTTCAAAAAAAAGATTAACAATTTTTCAAAATATTGCAGATGAAATAAAAAAAAATTATAGAAATAAGCTAAAAAATTCTATTTCAAAAGTATTATTTGAAAATAAAGCTAATAGTGAAAATAGATATTTTGGAAGGGATGAATATTTTAATTCTGTTATAGTAGAGAGTGAAGAAAATTTAGTGGGAAAAATTAAAAAAATAAAAATTAAAGATTGTAATAATAATACGTTATTTGGAGAAATAATTGCAAAAAATAAAGAAAAAAATTACGCTGCTTAAAAAATATGTCAGAAATCACTAATTTAGAGCAAAATTTGATTATAAAAAAAATAGACTCTGAAACAATTAATGCACAAATAAATAATAACTTGATGCTTATGTCTATTGTAGGACAATTCAATCAAAATTTAAAGGAATTAGAAAAATTAACTAGTACTAATATTTTTTTCAGAGGAAATTCAATAACTTGCAAAGGAAAGTATTCAAATTTACTTGATTTTTCTGAAGCAATAAAATTTTTAGTTAATAAATATCTTTTGACTAATGTAATAGAAAAAGGCGATATAATGTTAGCTGTAAATAAAAATATGGAAAATAAAAAATCGAATATAAAATCTTTTCAACAACTGATAAAAACTCCAAGAAAGTCAGTGATCGCAAGATCAGAAAAACAATCAGAGTATATTAAAGCTCTTAAAGAAAATGAAATTATAATGTCACTTGGTCCTGCTGGAACTGGTAAAAGTTTTTTAGCAGTTTCTATTGCGATTACCTTACTTTTAGAAAAAAAAGTGGAAAGAGTTATTCTTTCTAGGCCAGCTGTTGAGGCAGGAGAAAAACTTGGTTTTTTGCCTGGCGACATGAAAGAGAAAGTTGATCCTTATTTAAGACCACTTTATGACGCTTTATATGAGCTGTTCGGCCCAGATAAAATAGATAAAAAAATTGAGACAGGAGAAATAGAAATTGCACCTTTAGCCTTCATGAGAGGTAGAACATTGAAAAATTGTTTTGCAATATTAGATGAAGCACAAAATGCAACCGAAACTCAAATAAAAATGTTTTTAACAAGGATTGGTGAAAACTCAAAACTAGTTGTTAATGGCGACCCATCTCAAATAGATTTAATGAACAAATCACATTCTGGTCTTATTAAATCTAGAAATATATTAAAAGATATTAAAGAAATAAAAATAATTGAATTCGATCACAAAGATGTTGTAAGAAATCCTCTTGTTTCAAAAATTATCCGCGCCTATCAAAACAAAAACATTGATGATAAAAGTTAATGTTATTTTGAACAATATATTTTGGAGAAAATATATAAAAAACCCAAATATTTTTTTTCAAAAACAAATCAAACGGTTAAATAAAAAAAATAATCTTTATAAAAAAAAAACTTTAATATTTTCTCTAATGTTATCAGGTACTAAAGAGATAATTATTTTGAATAAAAAATTCAGAAAAAAAAATAATTCAACTGATATTTTGTCGTTTCCTTTTTACAATAGAAATAAATTGAAAAGAAAGATTATCAGAGAGAAAGAAATTTATATTGGTGATATAATTATAAATCTTAATAAAATTAAAAATAAAAAAAATTTAAAAAAATTTAAAGGAGAATTAAATAAACTTTGGATACATGGATTAGTTCACTTATTCGGTTATAGGCATAAAAGATATAAAGATTTTGTCTCAATGAATAGAATAGAAAAAAAATATTTGAATTATATTAGTTAAATGCTTAAAAAAATTTTGAACAACAAGATTTTAGTGTTGTATATTGTACCTTTTTTTTTAGGTTTTTTGTCTGTTTTTTCTTTTCAACCATTTAATATTTCTTTAATCAATTTCTTTTTATTACCACTTCTTTTTTTAATTTTAGTTTATGTTAATAAAAGATCGAAAAGCACTTATAGAAATAAACCATTTTACAGAAATTTATTTCTTGTAGGTTATACTTTTGGATTTGGTTTTTATTTAAGCGGAATTTTTTGGATATCTTATGCGTTAACTTTCGACGATAGTTTTAAACCATTAATTCCATTTGCTATTATTTTTATTCCATTATTCTTGAGTTTTTTTAATGGAATAACAACTTTAGTTGTTGGTCAATATTTGAGTTATAATTTGTCTTCAGTTTTATTATTCTCTGCGTCTATATCATTATCTGATTATTTAAGAAGCAAAGTACTTACAGGTTTCCCCTGGAATCTTTGGGGATACAGCTGGTCTTGGCTTACAGAGGCATTGCAAACGCTTAATTTTATAGGATTATTTGGTTATAACTTAATAGCGATAACTATTTTTACCTTACCAGTTGTAATAATTTTTAAAAGCAGTTTAAGCAAAAAAATTTTAGCAACTAGCTCTTTATTTTTATTAATTCTATCATTTTTTATTTTTGGAACATATTCCATAAATAAAAATAAGGGATTACTAAATTATATTAGTAGTAGTGAAAAAATATATACTAAAGTAATTTCTCCTAATTTTGAACTTAAATACAATGTTTCAGTTGAAGAGCTAGAAAAAAGACTAAGAAAAATTATAAGATATAGTGGACCTGACTCGAAAAAAGAAACTTTATTTATTTGGCCGGAAGGTGTTTTTACTGGATATAACTACGAAGAACTTAATCAATTTAAACATTTAATTAAGAATAATTTTAGCAAAAAACATTTAATCATGTTTGGCGTTAATACTTTCAATGACGAAACTGATGAATATTTTAATAGTCTTGTAGTAATAAATAATGATTTTAAAATATTATATAAATATGACAAAAAAAAGTTAGTTCCTTTTGGAGAATTTTTACCATTTGAAAATATTTTAGAAAAATTAGGTTTTAAAAAAGTTACTGAGGGTTTGGGTTCTTTTTCTAAAGGAAAATCTCAGAAAAATTTTATAGATAATAAATTGAACGTATTACCCTTAATTTGTTACGAAATTATATTTCCAGAATTAACGCAAATAGCGAGTAATAAAACAAATTTAATTGTTAATATCTCTGAAGATGGCTGGTTTGGGAACTCTATAGGTCCTCATCAACATTTAGCGAAAGCAATTTTTAGAGCTATTGAAAGTAATTTATTTTTAGTAAGATCTGCCAATAAGGGAATAAGTACGGTCATTAATAACAAAGGCGAAATCATTAAAAAACTTAATATTGGCGAAACTGGCAATATTGAGATCGATATTCCGTTATTAAAAACAGAGTATAAAAATAAAAATGATTTGATATTTTTTATTCTTTTATTTACATATTTAGTAATTTTTTTAATTTTTAAGGTAAACAATAATGTCAAATAATAAATATCTTTTTACTAGCGAGTCGGTGTCTGAAGGACATCCAGATAAAGTTTGTGATAGAATTTCTGACATGGTTGTTGATCTATATATTTCTAAAGACCCTTTTTCTAGAGTAGCTTGTGAAACATTAACAACAACAAATAAAGTAGTTTTGGCAGGTGAAACAAGAGGACCAAAAATAGATAAAGATGAAATCGTTAATAAAGTTCGCGATTGTATTAAAGATATTGGCTACGATCAAAATGGTTTTAGTTGGAAAACTGCTGACGTTCAGACATTTTTACATGAACAATCTACTGATATAGCTATGGGAGTTGACTCTAAAGATAACAAAGATGAGGGAGCTGGGGATCAAGGAATAATGTTTGGTTATGCTTGTACTGAAACAGAAGATTTAATGCCGGCACCTATTCATTTCTCACACAAGATTTTAAGATTGATGGCGGAAGATAGAAAAAAAGGAATTTTAAAAGGTATCGAGCCTGACTCTAAAAGTCAGGTAACAATGTTATATAAAGATAATCAACCAAATAAAGTTACTTCAGTTGTAATTTCCACACAACACTCAAAAGATTTAAATCAAGAAAAAGTAAAAGAGCTAGTTATACCGTATATAAAAAAATCAATCCCGAATGAATATTTAAATGATTTAGATGCTAAAGAAATTTATATTAACCCTACTGGTCAATTTATCATAGGTGGTCCAGATGGTGATACAGGATTAACTGGAAGAAAAATTATTGTAGATACTTATGGAGGAGCTGCACCACATGGTGGTGGAGCATTTTCTGGTAAAGACCCTACTAAGGTTGATAGATCAGCAGCATACGCTGCTCGATACTTAGCAAAAAACATTGTATCTTCTGGTGTATCAAAAAAATGCTTAATTCAATTAGCTTATGCAATAGGTGTCTCTAAACCATTATCTATATTTATAAAATTATCTGAGGGTGATGAAAGTAAAATTGAAAATGTGAAAAAAATTATCAATCAAAACTTTGATTTATCACCAAGAGGTATTAGAGACATGCTTAAGTTAAATAACCCTATATACGAAATTACCTCTTCCTATGGACATTTTGGCAGGAAACCATCAAATAAAGGTGAATTTAGTTGGGAAAAAACTGACAAATCAGATTTATTTAAAATGTAATCTTGAAAAAACCACATTTTTCATTAGAATAGTAACAAAAATTAGAACTATCGAAATGGGCTTAAGCCCATTTTTTTTTAGGAGCATTAAAAATGTTAAATAGAGGATTAGATAAACAAGAATTATTAAGAATTGTAGAGGCTGTAGCAAATGAAAAGTCAATAGACAAAGAGCTTGTAATTGGTTCTATGGAAAGTGCTATTCAAAAAGCAGCCTTAACAAAATTTGGTAACGACAACAATATTGAAGTAGTAATTGATAGAAAAAGTGGAGATATAAAGATAAGCAAAGTGTTAGATATAGTAGAAAAGGTAGAGGATCCAGCCCGTGAAATTAGTCTAGGAGATGCGAAAAAAATAGATACCAATAGTGAAGAATTAAAAGTTGGAGGAAAGGTATTCGAAGAATTACCACAAGTAGACTTTGGTAGAATAGCTGCGCAAAGCGCAAAACAAGTAATTAGTAGCAGAGTTAGAGAAGCAGAGAAAAATAGACAATATGATGACTTTATAGATAAACAAGGTCAGATACTTGGTGGAATTATCAAGCGTCTTGAATATGGAAATATAATTGTAGATTTAGGTAAAGCAGAGGGAGTAATTAAAAAAGATGAACTAATACCAAGAGAAATATTAAAAACTGGTGATAGAGTTAAAGCTTACTGTTACGAAGTAAAAAAAGAATTGAAAGGACACCAAATATTTTTATCAAGAGCACACCCTCAATTTTTGGCGAAATTATTTTTTCAGGAGGTCCCTGAAATTTACGAAGGTACAATAGAAATAAAATCTGTTGCTAGAGATCCGGGTAGCAGAGCAAAAATTTGTGTCCATTCACAAGATTCTTCAATTGATCCAGTAGGAGCATGTGTAGGTATGAGAGGTAGTAGGGTACAAACAATTGTAAACGAACTCCATGGGGAAAAAATTGATATCATCAAGTGGACAGAAGATTTACCGACTTTAATCTCAGAGTCTTTATCACCAGCTGAAATTCAAAAAGTATTAATAGATCAGGAGAATAAAAAAATCGATATAATATTAACTGAAGAAAATTTAAGTAAAGCAATCGGAAGAAGAGGGCAAAATGTAAGATTAGCATCCAAGCTAACAAACTTTGAGATTGATATATTGACTGATAAAGAAGACTCAGAAAGAAGGCAAGCAGAATTTAAAGATAGAACAGAAACATTAATTAAAAATTTAGAAGTTGATGAAACTCTGGGACAACTTTTGGTCTCAGAGGGATTTACAAGTATTGAAGAAATATCTCAGTCTAGTCCTGAGAATATTTCTAAAATAGACGCGATTGATGAAGAGACAGCAAAAGAACTTATTAATAGATCTAAGGAAACTTTAGTTAAAGAAAAAGAAGAAGTTGCACTAAAATTGAAAGAATTAGGTGTAGAGGAATCTTTAATAAAATTGGAAGGTATGACACAAGGAATGCTAGTAATTTTAGGACAAAAAAATATTAAAAAATTGAGTGATTTTGCTGACCTATCTTCAGATGAGTTGATAGGAGGTTTCGATGAAATCAAAGGAAAAAAAATTAGAATAGAGGGATATTTAGAAGAATTTTCACTTTCAAGAAAAGAAGCTGACGAACTTATAATGGCAGCAAGGGAAATTGCATACAAATAATGTTATGGAAAAAGGAAATAAAAAAAAGACTCTTACAATTTCTACAGACTTAAAAAAGAAAATTGATACTAGTTCAGTTAGTACAGGTGGAAAAAAATCATTCTCAGTAAAAAAAAAGAAGGATGTGATTAAAGGCAATAAAGGTACACAAAAAACTTTCCATAACTCAAGTTCATATAAAAATACCGATTTTAAAAAAAAGAATTTTGCAAGAAAATTTATTGAACAACAAGCTACAAAAGACTTTATTAAAAAGAAAGAAGATAAACCAACAGGAAAAAGTAAATTAAAGCTTAAAGGCCCTATAGATAAAAGGGATTTTAAATTGACAGTTTCTAGAGCGTTAAATGTAGAAGAAATTGAGATAAAACAAAGAAGTTTAGCTTCTGTTAAAAGAGCCAGATTAAAAGAAAAAAAAAATAGCTCTAATATAGAAGAAAAAAAGGAATTCAAAAAAGTTTTACGTAACGTAAAAATACCGGAGCAAATTACAATTCAAGAGTTGTCTAATCGTATGGCTGAAAAATCTAGCGATATAATTAAATTTTTGTTTAATATGAAAGTGATTGCAACTATTAACCACACTATAGATAAAGATACAGCAGAATACATAGTAAAAGAGTTTGGTCATACTCCGGTAATAGAAGATGAGCCAACATTAGAATTAAATAAAACAGAGAATAAATTAGAGGGAGATATTAAGATTAGGCCACCTATTGTCACTATTATGGGACATGTAGACCATGGAAAAACATCTTTATTAGACTCTCTTAGAGACTCCAACGTAGTTTCAGGGGAACATGGAGGAATAACTCAACATATAGGCGCGTATCAAGTTAAAACAAATGATGAAAAGATTATTACTTTTATCGATACACCTGGTCATGCTGCCTTTACTGAAATGCGAGCAAGGGGATCAAAAATAACTGATATAGTTGTTTTAGTAGTTGCTGCTGATGACGGTATTAAACCTCAAACAGTAGAGGCTATTAAACACGCGAAGGCTGCAAAAGTTCCAATAATTGTTGCTATTAATAAATGTGATTTACCTGAAAAAAATATAAGTAAAATAAAGAATGAAATGATGCAATATGAATTAATTGCAGAAGATTTAAGTGGTGACACTTTATTTGTTGAAGTTTCAGCTCTTAAAAAAATGAATTTAGACAAACTTAAAGAAAGCATTCTATTACAATCTGAAATGCTAAACTTAAAAGCTTCGTTTTCAGGTCAAGCCAGAGGCGTTGTGATAGAATCAAAAATTGATAAAGGTAAAGGCCCCGTTTCTACAATTTTAATTAGCAACGGTAAATTAAAAAGAGGAGATTATTTTATTTGTGGCGACACTTGGGGAAAAATAAGAGCAATGATAAATTATGAAGGAAACAATATTGATGTCGCATTACCCTCGACTCCTGTAGAAATTCTAGGAATGAACAGTTCAGCTTTTGCCGGGGCAGAATTTTTAGTAACAAAAAATGAAGATGAAGCTAAAGAAATGTCTGAATATAAAAAAAATAATTCAGCACAAAAGAAAACTTTAGCAAAAGATAAAACAACTTTATTTGAAAATACAAAAGACAAGGAAGAGTTAAATATCATAATAAAATCAGATGTGCAGGGCTCGAACGAGGCTCTTAAAATGGCTATTAATAAGATTAAACATGATGAAGTTGAAGCAAAAATCATACTTTCAGATATTGGAATGATTAATGAAACAGATGTATCTTTAGCGAAGGCATCAAATGCAATTTTAGTTGGTTTTAATGTTAAACCTAATCGTGAAGCTAAAAAATTAGCTGATGAACAAAAAATTGAGATTAAATTTTTTAATATAATTTACGAGGCACTTGAATACGTTGAAAAATCATTGTCGGGTTTATTAGAGCCAGATGTAAAAGAGACAGTTTTAGGTTCTGCTGAAATTCAAAAAATATTTAAAGTCTCAAACGCAGGAAAAATTGCTGGTTCAAAAGTAATGAATGGTGAGATAAGAAGCAAATCAAAAGCAAGATTAATACGTGATGGAGTTGTAATACATAACGGTGAAATTCAAAGTATATTTAGGGAAAAAAACCAAGTTAAAGAAGTTGGTACAGGTTTAGAGTGTGGCATCAGTCTTAAAGATTATATCGATTTTAAAGAAAAGGATGTTATAGAGTCCTACCTAGCTGAAAAAATTCAAAGGAGTATATAATGGTAAATCAAGTCTCACAAAAATCATACAGCCAAAGACAACTTAGAGTAGGTGAACTTGTTAAACAAAGTATAGGAGAACTTCTTATTAGAAATGAAGCAAAAATACCCGGAATAAACTCTAAGCTTATAACAGTAACTGAGGTTCGTATGACACCAGATCTCAAAACAGCAAGAGTTTATGTAATTCCACTTGGAGGCATAGATATGAGTGAAACTGTAAGAGCCTTGACGGAATACTCTCATCTTGTTAGAAAAGCCTTGTCTAAAAGGCTTGATATTAAGTTTCTTCCTAAGCTAACATTTGTAGAAGATAACTCATTTGAATATGCTGAAAAGATTGAAAGAATTATTAAAGAAATAAAAATAAATGACTCAGAAAAAAAAGGATATAATTAAATCACTGGCTAATCATACTAAAGATGTTGGATCAACAGAAATTCAGATTGGTTTATTAACAGATAAGATTACTAAACTAGCAGATCACTTTAAAAATGCTAAAAAAGACAAACATTCTTCAGTTGGATTAACAAAGTCAGTCAATAAAAGAAAAAAACTTTTAACATATCTAAAAAAAAGAAGTCCTGAATCTTATCAAAAAGTAATAAAACAATTAAATTTAAGGAAATAATGTTTAAAATTCATAAAGAAGAAATAGAATTAAATGGAAAAAAAATAATTCTTGAAACGGGTAAAGTTGCTAGACAAGCCGATGGAGCAATAATTGCTACATGTGGTGAAACTGTTGTAATAGCAACAGCAGTCGGTGCAAAAAATCTCAAAGATGGTCAAGATTATTTTCCTTTATCTGTAAATTATCAAGAAAAATATTATGCGGCCGGTAAAATTCCAGGCGGTTATTTTAAGAGAGAGGCAAGACCGACTGAAGCTGAAACATTAATTTCTAGATTGAT
>MDSW01192723.1_pt1 | contig 16514 bp, 21 predicted proteins | sample 811171 | NCBI WGS metagenome assembly MDSW01 (sample SAMN05326641, study PRJNA326480) | marine metagenome | isolation source: seawater | place: Atlantic Ocean: North West | collected 2012
ATCATCATTGTCAAGGTCTAATGATTTACGATACTCATCCTCACCAAACATAACAACAGCACGTTCTGCTTCATTCAAACTCTTGAAGCAATCAAAACAGTTCTTTCTAATCTCATCAGGGATGTGATGTTTCATTGAATAGCAAGTGGTTGTAGTCGGTCAAGGATCTCACGATAGGCAGGAACAATATCTCCTTCATCCTTCCTGAATAGATCCTTATCAAATCTCTCATCACCACCAATCTTCCACAGTCTCATACTATCAGGACTGATCTCATCAGCAAGCATCAGTTCTCCATGGGCAGTGTATCCATACTCAATCTTAAAGTCAACCAGATCAATACCCATGATGTAGAACATCTGACGAAGGTAATCATTGATCCGTAGTGTCATCTCAATGAGAGGTTCTGGATTATATCCCATCAGTTTTACACGATCTCTCGTAAGTAATGGGTCATGCTTACTATCATCCTTCAGGAAAAACTCAACAATAGGATGTGGTAGTGAATAACCTTCTTGTAAAGTTGTCTCGCGAACAATAGATCCGGCAGCACGGTTCCTACAAATAACTTCCAGAGGAATGATGTCTACCTTCTTACAGATCATCTTATTCGCACCAACCATATTAATATAATGTGTTGGGATATTTTCTTTGGCAAGTTTCTCGAAGATGAGAGATGAGATACTACAGCAGAGGGATCCTTTTCCTAAAGGATGGTCAACCATCTCACCATTGCCAGCAGTTACCTTATCATGGTACTCAATGATGACTTGCTGTGCATCGTCACCTGCGTATACCGTCTTTACCTTTCCTTCTGTAATTACTTCCATCAGTCATCCTCCTGTTTGTATGTAATAGTGATTTGATTGTATACTTCGTCTCTGTTATCGCTGTTGTATACATGACAGCGTTCTACCTTAGCGTCCAATAGTTTCTCAATATTATTGAGTTGCCATTCAGCAGCATACTTCTTAAATCCATCGTCCATCCAAGTCTTATTGGATCCTGGTGTGTTAAAATCATCCATTATTCAATACCTGGTGGAAAAGTGTCAATCTCAGTCAGTTCATAGTCCCAGTCTTCCATGACTGTGTTGGCAAGAAATCTATCAGATAGCATTTCGAGTTCCTTCTCAGCATACTCTCTGCTCTCTGCTTCCAACCAAACATCAATTACCTTACCAAGTCTAAGTTTCTTGATGTTTAACTCAGACAATCGCTTACAGGCATCTCTCACGGCGTTGCCAGGAGAGTCATCAACCTGTGATCGTAGTCTGATGAATACTAGTGCTTTAAATTTCATGCTTGTTCCCTCTCGTCAAGTGCTTCATGAATAATTTGTTTTAACTCAATACGTTCTTCTGGTGTGAAGATTGTACGAATTTTCACTGGCATAGGATCATAACTACTTGGTTTCTTTGATTTGCCAGGAAGACTCATGCCCTGTGTGTCAATTTTGTCCATTATACTATATCCAGTCAGGTTTGTGGTGTGGTAATCGTAAGTAGTTATCTTTCACCCATGGTTTGGATGCGATATACATTTTATATGCTTCGATGGTAGTGATACTATCATCAAATTTATACTCCTCAGGCATTGCTCGAACAAAAGGAGTGTGATCATCCCATCTTACATCAGGAATGATTTTGTCAGCAGCAAGAAGAGTGGTAAAACAGGTATGAACTTTTGCATAGCGAGCAGCATATTCACTACAGAGAGCAAACCCATGAGCAAGCAACCATCTAGAGTTTGCTATAGTCTCGTTTGCCCAAATAGTACAAGGGTGATTACGGAATGCTCCCTTGTCTGTAGCATAGGGTGTGCCGTCTTTCTTAGGCAGTGTGCCATAACCATGTCCCCACTTGTCTGAGGCGACTATAGAGAGCATCTGACAGGTTTCCAAAGGCATCTTGACAATGTGCTTGTCTGGTAGAACAGCAGCAGATTTCCATGGAGACTCGTCAGTGACGAAGATATTCATTTTTTTGACTCAACCCAACAAGGTTTACATAACGAATTTTTGTATCTTTTCTCGGATGGGACATAGCATCCAACCTGAGGGCATTGATTCGCTGGAATCATTTTACCACACCCAACGCATTTTGTCTCCCACATCTTCATAATGTTCTCTCAAGTCTATTCGTTGCTTGATCTGGAAAATCTCTTGGTCTACTATCAGTAGCATTGTCAGTTTTAGGGGAACCTTCATTCGCCTTCATAGTATGCTGATAATTAGGTCGTGGGTATCTGATACAGAATGGATCAGGCATCCAATAAGTAACCTGCCATTCTTGTTCAGGATTTAACTCTAGATGTTTCTCTACACTGTGAGAAAAAATACCTATTTGGATATATCCATCATGACTGAGACATCTACCATCACCAATGTCAACTAGGAATAGCATCTTACTACTCATAGTCGTTCTTGCTCTGGGTTAAGATTTTTCACGAATTGCTCAGGATCCTTTTCTGACTTGTGTACCCAATGATAGCGCATCATCTCGAAAATAGGATCCCACATGGGGATACAAACATAATCCTTCATGTGTGTCTCGCAGCAAGTTCCTTCAGTTCCTTTGCTGTGAGTTTATCTAACTGCTCTGTAAAGTGATCAAGCAGCAATTGTTTATATTGTTTCTTAGTCATGGTATTGTTTGATTAATCTTTCAACTTGCTTCTTGTCGCAACCACAAGGAGCATTCCCTAAACATCTACGAATTAATTCGTTATCGCTGATAGAAGGTTTGATAGTAAACCCCCATTTGTCAACTTCACCTTCAATAGGTGCTTCGCATGGATCAAATTCATGTGGCATTAGTCTCGCTGTCTCCAATCATCAGGTTTGTCTTGCTGAAACCAATTCTTGATATCATCAGCATCAGTGAATCCCTTCTTATGATTGGATGGATCGGGATCACCTAACCCCATCCTATTCAGAAAATCGTCTGTGCTGCCCTCTTCAATGTTTTGGGATGCTTGGCGTCTTGCCATCTTTAACATCTCATTAGCAGATGTATTTGCTTTAGCAAGTTTCTGTGCCCAGATCATATCATCTAATTTTACATCATCATTATTTGCGATACGTTTACAAATAAATTCCAGTCGTAGTCTATATTGTGTAGATAACATGTGCCACTCATTTCCACGTAATTATTTAGAACCATGAAAAAAGGGACCCGAAGGTCCCCTTGGGTGTTCCGACTTTTGTAGAGACCGCACGAAAGGAGTCTCCACATTATTTATCAGAAGCTGTACTTCAAACCGAGTTTAGTTCCATAACCACGGTCGATGTCGCTGTCGCCACTACCAACGAAGGAGACTTCGCCGTATGCACCAAGAGCATCGGTCAAACCGATACCAACGCCTGCCTTACCAGAAGGAACAGTGTCGGTCTCAGCGCCGTCAGGAGCAACCACGGTAGCGCCGCCCTGGACGTAGTAAGAAGCGTTCTCACCAAGTTCGCCTTCGTAACCTACGTGAAGGTCCGTTGCGGTTCCAGAGTAGTTGGATCCCGTCCAGCCAGAATTAGCTTCCACGTTAACGTAGGGACCAGCAAACGCAGCGCCAGCAGAGAGTGAAAGAGCAGCAGATGCTGCGAATACAGATTTGATCATTTTTGTTAATTACCTTTTGTTTACTTGCGGAATGAATACCCGCAGATGATGGATCGGTTCGACTCCCGATCGCATGAGTTTATTATAGCAGAAGACGCTGGATGCGTCAACCAGGTTATGCAAGTAGTTGCGGCACTCGCCTGATTTGCTACAAGAGTAATTTATCAGGGTTGAGTCCAGAAATCAACCCCCCTTGTGCCAGTTTACCATTTGGATATCCGATAGGTGTGATAATATAAACTTATTAGTTGAGTAAGATGATAGAACCTTTAATGTTAACCGCACCAGAAGCGGTGATATTTGCAATACCACCTGCAATCATACTTGCATTTAAACCTGCCGTTGCCGTAAATGATGTTCCAGCAGCAACAGTAACAGCAGCACCAGCAGTCTCTGTAAGGGCAGCTCCAGCAGCAATCAAGATAGCATCTGTTGCTTTGACAGAAGCCCCACCAAGAAGAGAATTAACACTATATGTTGTATCTCTTGCTTTAACTAGTGGGGGTGTTCCTGGTTTACCAGCAACAATAGTTTGCGACACACCACCAACCCACTGAGAATAATCTCCAAGAATCTTCCAATTGACATGACCCGGCGAAATTACGTTCTGTGATGCTCTAGGATCAAATTGTACTAGTGTTTCCTCACCAGCACCAAATGTCATCTTCTGCCCTAAAATAATTTCTTTATCTTGACTCGCAACTTTTTCTACAGTACCAGCATTCATGACGATCTTTCCGCCACCAGCAGTTCCTGCTTGAATATTAACCTGAGTTTTGCCAATCAGTATTAATTCTTCTGATGCTTCAATGACAATCTTCTGTGCTCTGATATATCTGGTGCCTCCAGTTGTTTTTTCAACATAATCACCATAACATAACACGTTTAATGCTTGACCTTCATCTGTGTCATCTCCTACATTAAACTCTAAGTTAGATCTATGTTCATGCTTTTGTTGTTGTCCCCAACTATGAATACACAATTTTCCACTACCAGGACCACGTTCTTTGTCTTTTGTTCCAGTAATAAGTTTAATTTGACCTAAGTTATTCTGCACAATAGCAGAATCTTCTGGTCCATCGATACGCAATGCTTTAGATGTTTTATCCGGCAGCATTCTTTCATAGATTTCAGACCCAGTTAAAGTTCCTTTATACCAAGTCCTAAACCTAGGATTTTCCGCCAAATCCTGAGATTCATCAGGAGTTGTGGGTTTAGCAATAGTCTTAGGATACGTAGAAGCAGCTTGTGGATTCATTATGGACAATCAACGTAACGACCAGTTCCAATTTTAGTAGAACCAATTTTGGTAAGTGCATCTGTATCTAGACATGCTAGAGAGGGCAATAATTTAGCACCATATCCATTACCACCAATAACTAGAATCTCAGGATACTTTTTATATGTAGTTATCCTGTCAAGAATTCTAGCACCAATAACAAATCCTTGGTCATCGATGATTGCTTCTGCTACATCAGTTCTTCCATCAACATAAATTGTTGGTACTTCTGTATAATTACTACCTGGTCTGACGAGAGTAAAAGAGTCAATAATACATCGCTTATTGTTGTTATCTGGAAGATTTTTCCTATATCCAAATCCATTTGATTTAACACGAATTTCAGTAAGAAATCCATCTCGATCCAGTAAAGCAGTTGCAGTGGCACCAATTCCTTCGCCAATAACAAACACATATGGTGCTTCCGCCCACGGAGAACCAGGATTAGACACTGGAATATCAATAATTCCACCATTATCATCAGTGATAACATCACCAGTATCAATAGTAGGTGGAACAAATATTCTAGTATCAGTTGCTGGTCCTTCACCTTCGCCATCATCTACAATATCGTCTGCTGTTAAAATTACCACATCAGCAAATGCACCAGTTCCATTAATTGTTAGTCTAAGAATCTCTGCGTCTTCAACCACACCATCTTCTTCAATACCAATAGTAATAGTAGATTTGTTATCATTAATAATTAAATCACCAACCATATCCCCACCAATAATATCTTCTGATGTAATTCCATCACCAGAAAGAGTATAGTACAAGATTTCACCATTCTCGAAATTTGTAGTCTGAACAGTGTAAACAATAAACTCACCTTCGGGACAAGAGTCTCTATTTGCTTCTATAACTACAGTTTTAGAAAGTTCAAATCCAGAATTATCATCTCTGCCGTCTCCATCATTATCAATGAACGGAATATCCGTAGTATCATCACCATCATCATCACCATCATCAATCGGATTAGTAATTTCTGGTGGAAACAATTCAGGAATTTCATATTCTGGATTTTTAGTAATTCCTGTATATGGATTATATGGTTCTTTTAGATTTTTTTCAGTAATTGTTCCTGTAGCTATAGTTCTAATAAATCGTGTTTGAACAACACTACCTTTCATAGGAGTATTCTTTCTTATGAGAAGTTTAAAGGTTTCATCTTCTTCTCGTATGGAATCATTTAATGTTCTAACTTGAATAACTTTTTCAAGTTCTCCAGGTGCAAATCCAAGAATTCCTTTTTCTGGAATATAATCTTGTCCTTCAGTGGCGCTACCGTTATATTTTAGAGTTCTATATTTAACAGAAGATGCAATAGATACATTTCCTTTTCTCTTGACAACAAATTTAGCAACCTCTCCCTCTTCTACAGTAACATCATCAATCGTATATGTAATCTTTTTAGTTTGTTTTACACCATTGTTATCGGGATCTTGTTCTTCTCCAGGAAGAATATCTCCATCATTTCCAATACCACTACCACCCTTAGGAACTCCGCCAGTAAATCCAATAGTCGTAAACTCTAAAGTATTGCCTTTGTAAGCATCATCGCAAACATACTGAGTGTAATCAGCACCTGTTGCTGGAAATAAATTATCAATGTCCGATAGTAGATCATCCAAGAAGTCTCCTTCTTCTTTTAATTCTTCTCCACCATTTGTACAAACTGCTTTTTTCTTGCTACATGATCTATCTGGACCAGAGCATGAAATTCCTAGTAAGTTTAATACAAAATTAATTGCTCCACCAAGAATGTTTAATGGTCCCGCAATTGCTCCTAAGATATCACTAATTGGACCAAGAATTTGACCAAGAAGATCATTCATTAATGAATTAATCTTCGACATGATACCACCAACTAGAGCATCAATTTGACAAGCTACAGACTTATAAATCTGTTCAACATAACTCATTAACAAATCTGTAAGAAATTTTCCTAGGCGATCTCCAAGATCCGCCATTGAGCATCCTAAGTTTGCTAATAAATTATTAAAAAATTCTGTAACCGGTGTCAATGAATTGCCAGTTTCTGTTGGAAGAAGTAATGCTTTGATTAGATCATTAACAGCAGCTTTAAGTTTCTCAATAATAAATCCCTTTACTTTAGCAACAAACTCACTAACAACCAGCATTGCTTTGTTAATGTATCCTCTTGCTATGCCAACACCATCCTGGATTGCACCACTAGCTTGGTTAACAACATATGTACCAATATTACCACCACTATTTTGGACCGCAGCAAGAAATTCTCCCATGATACCAGTCAATTGTGATGTCATGTCATCTTCATCACATTTTTCTGCTTTAGATTGGCACCAATCTTCTGCTACTGCACTCCTATTCTTTAATGGATCTATTTTCTTTTGTGGAGTAGTGACTCTTTGATTTCCTTCTCCATCTTTTGTACCATCAGATAGTCCACCAGTAGCAGTATTTTTTTCTGTACCTTTTTGTTTTGGCGGACCATCTGCTTTTTCATTAATTTGTCCAATTGCAGTGGTAAATGGCGGAGTATCTGGTGTTCTCTCACCAAATACTTTTGTTGCACCAGGAGTCTGTCCAATAGACCCCATGATGATAGGTTTTTGTTTCTCGGTATCCATATAGAAACCGATAACCCAACAACCAATCTCTAGTTGTGGGTGTGCTCCACCAGCATTACCCGGAATGAATGGAACTGTAACAGGCATCATCACAGTTGCCCATGGCAAATCTGCCGTATCAAGGAGTTCCTTTTTACCAGGATGATCTCCTACAATACGAACTTTGAAACGATAACCACCTTTGTTATTTGTTTCGTCAGTGGCAGTTCCTTCAATTTGACCCACCCACCAATTAAACCCATCGTTTCCGATGCGCTGAGTAGGAATCAACTGTGATACTAATTGGTCCATATTAATTAATCATCATATACTAGACATTCTGGTTCTGATGGATTTTGATCACAAAAAAGTTCCAATGCCGTAGGATCGTGATGATCACCACCTTCAATTTCTGTTTTGTGATGTTCTACATAATCCTCTAATTCATGAAGTTCGCCTTCAATATGACGACGTTGGTTAGGAGAAGTCATAGGATTATCAAGGATTTCTTTATCCTTGGCAATATGTGCTTCGATGTTTTCCATAAGTAATTGCTTCTACGTTTTTATTTAGTGCCGTGGTTTGATTCTATGTCCCCATACGAATCTCGCATCAATCTTAAGGTTGTTGTAAACTTACCATTAGTAGATTTGGTACTATCATAAGTATGTGTCACTTCCTCGATGAGGTAAATGCCACTGCTTTCTTGATCGTATGGTTCATCCTGTATTCTAGCACCAGGAACTTTATTTACAAGTTTTATGTTGATCTTATCACCTGCACAGATCTCTGAGTTGCCAGGAATCACAACTGTTGCCATTTGATGCTTTAGTAATTCATATCGCATTAACGACTGTGCTGCAAAATGTTTATGAAAATCACAAAATTCACTTGGTTCTTCTGATTTATCTTCTTCTTCGTAAGATGCAATTCCTGGTTCATTATACCAGGATTCGTGATCTAAGATTGTAGATACAATTCTAGTTGGATAATCAGAAATAGATTTATCTCCAAATTTAATTAAAGATGGTTTATTTTGTGCTCCAAGATGCTTCATGCTATCATATGCATCTTCTAAACTATAGTCATATTCATTATATTGACCTGTAGAATGATTAAAGAAAACAATGAGACTGGAATACTTTCCCTTCCTCATAGCAGTCATAACATCAACTTCAGACCGAAATACTGCTTGAGAAATTGTAAGTCTATCATCCGCACCATCTGATTGATTAGCTGGTTTTTCAATGTATGGACCCCATGTATTCTCATCATTTTCATCTAATAGATCGTCAACAGCAAAGAAGTTATACCCTCTCTTATTTTCCCAGAAAAAATACCCAGCAGATCCACTAATTTTACCTCTATCTCCATCAGATTTTGAGTTTTTTCCTCCAGATCCACCACTATCAATTTTTACACTCTTTACACACAACGATGAGATAACGTCAAATGGTCTCCTATTTGTAGGAAGCATTTTTACAGCAAATTGAGTTGGTGATGTCATACCATTCAAATTTACTACAAATGGTTTGTCTGTATTTAAATTTTCCTGTAAAATTTTAGCAACAATCTCTTCTGGTTTTCCTTCCAATCTTTTCATTAATCTCACACATTCATTGTTAAGTGCTTCAACAGATACAAGACCTAACGTAAATGCTTGTGTTTGGTTTTTAGCATATCTATTACCCACTTTCCATACTTGCATTACATATTCTTGTGGATCATCTGCAGAAGAAGTATCCACAACGATCTTAACAGTCTCACCACCTTGAATAGGAAGATTTGCTAACAGTCCGGCACTATCAGCAACAGTCATAGTTCCTGCAATAAACGGACTAGTAACATTCTCAACATATGAAAATGTATTTACCATTTGCTTTATTTCATACCCCTCTGTTTCTCCAAGTGCTGCTATAACAACACTCTTTAAAGAGAAATCTGTGATATTTTGAAACTGTTGTGATTGTGCCATTATGTTAGAGACCTAATTTTTAAATCTTGGAACGCACCAAGACCTGCAGCATTCATATCAATGCCAGCAGATACACCATTTGGATTAACTCCACCACTTTGCTTACCGCCGCCAGAACCATAGTAATTATTGACTACTGTAGGTGATCCACCGCCCACACGGGAAGCAGATGCTACTTGTGCTGAAGTTGCCATGATAGGTGTTCCAGTTTGTGGTGATGCAGGTGCTGCAGAAATAGGACCAGGACTAGGAGTAGCGCCAGTAATAGTATTCGCACCCAAAGCAGACATTCCAGCATTTTGGAACATTTTTGATTTTTGTTCTGCTGTTAAAGGAGCACCCGAAGGTGGAGCTCCAGGAGTTCCTGCTTGTGCAGTGGATACTGCCTGTTGACCAGGCATTCTATACAATGCTCCCTGTCCACCATAATATGAATTATATCCTTGTGCTGTAGAAGACCAACTCATCGCTGCTTTACCAGATGAATTGGATAAAATAAATTTATTATCGGTTGCAACACCAATATGTGCCTGTGGTGGAGACTTCTGATCCTTCATAACAAATACATCGCCTGGTTGTTGTTGACCATATGGGACCTGCTGCCAACCAGCATCAATCATAGATTTCTCAGCATCAGGAACATATAGTGATGATCCCCATGGTGGAGTGATACCTGCTTTGTTGAATACTTTGTTTACAGCATATACACAACCATTCTGACCACCATCAGGACCGTCTGCTGTGCTCATTCCTTTCAAACTCTGTGCTGCAGCTGCAAGATTTTGAGATCCCCCAGATCCAGTTTGAGCAGCTGCTTTGAATGGCGACCCTGATGCCTTAAGTGCAGATAACTGACCCTTAACAGAAGAGAAACTAGTCAAAGATTTGTTAGTACCAACTCCATCATAAAATCCTTTTCCAGATGCATTTTTAGGTAGTGCTGCCCATTCCATAGAGAGATTTTTAGCAAATTGATCTTCATCAATCTCTCCAGACATAAAGTCATCAATGCCTCTTCTCTTTAAAAGCAATTCAAAGATCTTGTCTTGACCTGCTTTATCAAATTTAAATGATGAAGTATCAATACCAGCATTCTTAAGGACTTCACTGGCAGTTCTCATTTGAATTTGATAACGACCCATGGCAAACTGACCACCTTTTTCCGAATTTAATTGATCTATAGTTTTGCCAAGCACAGATTCATCTTTCGCTCCACCAACCATCTTAGTATAATCATTTCCAGACTCAAGACCACCAATAAAGTCTGCAAGTCCACCAGTATTAACTGAGGATAAATTTTTATCTCCACCAAGACCAAAGATATTATTAAGTCCACCACCTAGAAAATTACCTAAACCTTTAGCTAATCCACCTATAATTGGACCAAATATTCCAGACATAATATTTCCAAAAAGATCACCAAACATTTTAAATCCACCCTTGTTTTCAAAATATAATTTAAGACCTGCTGACTGTAAATCAGCATATTCTTTTTTACCTTTTTTCTGTGCTTCAAGAATACCTTCACCCATTGCTTGGAAAGTTTTTCTGCCCCTTCTACCTTCTAATGGGAAAACACCTTCTGCTCCTGCTTCACCCATAAGGGCATTAGTCGGTTGTGTAATGATGCCACCCTTAGCGAATGGCGTCATTCCCATATCTCTAGCAGCAAGAGCAGCGTCAATACCAACTGATCCAACTGTGCCAATACCAGGAACTGTTGATGCTGCACCAGATGCTAACTCAAGACCAGCACCTACAAAATCACCCTGTAACGCTCTCTGCGCTGCAAAGACAGCACCAAGACCCAAACCAACTAAAGGTATCTTTTTACCAACTGATTTAGCAACAGCGCCCGCTCCTATCTTCGCAGCACCCTTAACACCAAGTTTAGCAGCTGCTTTGCCGCCATATTTACCTGCTGCTTTTGCTGCTGCTTTACCACCATATTTTGCTGCTAATCGTGTTCCTACTCGTGCTGCACCACGCTTACCAACTGCTTGTACTACCTTTTTAGCACCAACTTTGCCACCAATACCAAGTCCAGGACCACCACCAGCGCCACCGCCACCAGATCCACCACCACCAGGTAGTAATTTTTGGAATTTTTCTGGTGTAGTAAATCCAGAACGATCAGAACCTTTTTCTAATGCTTTTTCTTCGCCTCTAGCAAGTGCTCTAGAAGCAAGTTTATCTGATTGAGCTTGTTGCTCGTTATGCATCGAGCGTTGCGATTTTGTCTGCTCTTCTGTTAGATTGGATAAAGTAACAATTGCTTGTGTATTCCTATTAACAGCAGCGACAATATCGACACCACTATCAGGTGAAATTGCAGGAGTATTTGCCGAAGCAGTTCGCATTTCCTGCGATTTTCTGAAATCTGAAACTCTTTGCGATTTTGTTAAATATTCTCCACTATCACCAACACCAGTTTGCGCTTTTGCAAAGAAATTTTCTGCATTTAGCGGTTTTGCTTGTGGTGCAGAAGTAGAACCAAAATCAGTAAAAGTTCCACCTTTTCTGGTCTGTGGACCACCTGCTACATCAGGATCAGTAGTTCCTAAGTATTTTTGTTCTTTTCTATTAATATCAGTGGCATTTCTACCAACAATAGCAGTTTTTGCTTCTGTGTTTACAATACCTGCTTTTTTGGGAGCAATAGCACTAGAAGTAGCACCTGTTAGTAGTTTTGTTGCAGCACCGCCAAGCATTTTCTGCCCTGACGGTGGAAGTTGTGCTCTATCCTTTCCCCCAGGTAATAAATCCCTTACTTCTTTTACGTTAGCGTTAACGACACGGAGATCTTTACGGAAAAGTTTCTTGAATGCATCATATAATTTCTTATATGGGATTCCAAGTCCTTCTCCTGATACTGCTTCTGGTGTAAGATAACCGTGTGCCATTATTACCTTGCTGCTTTTTCTTGTTCTTGTTTGACTTGTTCTAGGTATTGCATGAGGAGACTAGTGTAAACTTGTCTCTCCCAAGGCATCATATCTTCTATTTCACTCAAACTATATTTATGGTGTTGCATCAAGGCAAAATTAGTCTTGTAATACCCCTCTAACGTATTGTGAAAGAGGCTTATCCGAAAAAATTAGATAATCCTTGAATTACAACACTATTTTCAACTCCAGTATTTGGGTTTTTTAACTTAATCTCATGTTTAAGGACTGGCATCTCAGAGAAAAATTCCTGAACTTTTTCAAATTGCTTATTTGTCAATCCTTCGATAAATTCAACAAATTCTTTTTTTGATGTAGTCGAACTGTCGTATACATCTTCACCATCAAAAATTTGATCGACGCATTTTCCCATGATCTCAATAACTTGTTCGCTAGTATCTTTTGCGATAATTGATACTTTTACAAATTCTTCAAATGAAGGATACTTCATAATAAGTCCCATACTGTCTGACAGCATGATTTTACTAGAATGGTCTTCTGATTTGATAACTTGGACATCTGTCAAATTAAGATTGTACTTAACTTGCGTTTCACCGTCATCTTCACATGTTAACAACATTTCAACAACTTCGCCAACTGATACAGCACGAATTTGTAAGAAAATATATTCTAAATCAAAAATCGCTAAATCTTCTAATTTTACGCGAGTTGTAATACAATTTTTCAGTAATGTCCTTGTAGCATCCTCAATCTGCTTATCATCTCCAGATTCGAGTGCCAACAATAATAGTTTTTCTTCTTTTACGACAAATGGGCGATATTTGATTTTTTTGCCATTTGAAGGAATTTCCAATTCATAAGTTGGTAATGCAACTTTTGGTAATGCCATTATACTTAGATCATATCATATTAATATTTAGTGCGACTTTTTGACGCAAAAATGGGCGGGGGAAATTTTCCCACTTTTATGGAATTCAAAAGTTAATTTTCGGTCTAATATCGTTCTTAATCACATAGTGTCTCATGTAAGAGAACTGTGCTGTTACTTGCGTCAACTGACTATTACCAAACTGTAAAGGTATTGCATCAATAGCATAGGGATATGCTTGCTCCAAAATATATGTAATGGGTGCTCTTTCTATGGGAGAATTTGGTCCAATTTCAGTCTTGGTAATAGCAATTTTACATGCATATTCATCCCTATATTTCAATTTAATATTTCTTCTCTCTGGTCTACCAGCATCGAAAGCAGAAGATTCCATTTCAGATTTTGATCTACCAGAAAAATCTTCGCCAGTTTCATTAAAAATAGAGTCAGTCCAATCTTGTAAAAATTTAAGCGATGTCATATTAGCATCACACATAAATCCCAATTGAATTTCAGTAAACACTCTTGTATGAGGATAGTTTACAGAACCACTACCAACATAAGTGCCATTCATTTGACCTTGTGCTGTATTAGTGTTTGGCAATTGTGCTTCAGTGCAAAACATTTCAAAGTAGTCAGATGATTGTCCACCCGGAGGAGTAATAGGTGGATTGATAAACTTCACAACAAAGTTATTACTGAACGACATTCCGCCGTTTGCTGCCATTGTTGTTAATAGACGATCTATCGACACACTAAATACCTATGTTGGTCCTTCTATATTTATGGCATACTCTGGATTTTACAAACCCAAAAATCCTACTAAGTATCGTGGCAATCCTTCAAACATAGTTTATAGATCACTATGGGAACGTAAGTTCATGGTGTTCTGTGATAGTAATCCCTCAATAATTGAATGGGGTAGCGAAGAAGTAATCATTCCTTATCGCGCACCTGATGGTAAAGTAAGACGATATTTTCCTGACTTTTACATTAAAGTAAAAGAAAAGAGTGGAAAACTTACCAAGTATATTATTGAGATCAAACCCAAAAAACAAACAAAACCACCGAATGAGAAAAATAAAAAAACTGCTGCCTATCGTAATGCCGCACTAACTTATGTAAAGAACCAAACTAAATGGTCCGCTGCGAGAGAGTATTGTGAAGACAGGCAGATGAACTTCTTAATACTAACCGAAGATCACTTAGGAGTCTAAAATGGCAACCGGATTTGCGTCAGTCCAACGTAATATTACAAATAAAGACCCAGGATACAAGACATTATTTGAAAGAGTATCCAATTCCACAGGAGGAGAAAAGAAATCTCTAACTTGGTATAGATCTGCAGTAAAAGCAGAAGCAAGTAAATACAAAAAGAATTTTAACAATTACATCTTAGACGAACGTAAAGATCGTGCTGGTGCTGTCAAAGAACAAGACAAGAATGAACTGCGTAGATATGCAGTAGCAGGTCATCTGTATATGTTTGAGTATAAGGCAAAGATGAAGCATCTGCCTTACTACGATAGATTTCCTTTGCTATATTGTTTTAAGGCACCAGGGAAAAGTGAATTTTGGGGTGCTAACTTACACTACCTGTCCCCAAAGAAAAGATTGATTGTTACAAAGAAATTGATGCAAGGCAGAGTTGATATACCTAAGGTATGTTTTCATAAATATCTGAGTAGTCATGTAGACGGATTATATCTTGACCTTGCTTCAACAGAATGGGACACTGCTATTCTTTTGCCAACCGAGGATTTTGTGAAAGATGTTAATGGAAGAACTTTCCCTATCGATAAAAAGATTGTGTGGGAAGAAACTGATGACAAATTCTACGATAAAATCTCAGGTCAAAGAATGATTAAAGGATATGGAACTAAGCAGTCAAAGGAGATGTCTAAGTAATGAAAACAAATACTGGCGGTAAACCAACTGCTAATGGCACCAAAATAGGTCAAACTGTAAAGACTGAAGCAGCAGGAGCACAAGGAAGTAAGTATCAAGTTTACTATCAATGGGATGGTTCTACGTGGAATAGTATTAATAAATCAAAGTACTTAGAGTCTACGCCATCTGGAACATTCTCTTATAAAACAGTAGCAGCTCCAACTCTTTCGAGTGCTACTGGTTCTCGTAGATATCCAAGAGATGCAGCGATGACAGCGAATTCTGATTATGTATTATTTGAATTTTATGAATACCAACCACCATTTCAAAACATAAACAAAGGTAACACTAAAGATAACAGCACACCTCTTGCAACATATAACGAAAGTGTTGCTGCAGAAAAATTTTACAAAAAAACTACAGAGCAATCAATTATCCTATACATGCCAGAAGATGTTTCTACTGGATACAAAGCGAACTGGAGTGGTAAAGCATTCAGTAATATTGGCAGAGATGCACTTACAACAGCAGGATCTGGTGATTTTGGTCAAGGGATGCAAAATGCTTTAACTACAGCAGGAACTGCATTTGATCAAGCTATTCCGAATTTAGGTAATAAAGTTATTAGAGATACTATATCAAAAATTACTGGCGAATCTTTAAGTCAGAATGATGTTTTTGGTGCAACTCGTGGTGTTATCCTTAACCCTAACGTTGAACTATTATTTACTGGAACAGATCTCAGGAATATTTCTCTAAATTACAAACTTGTTCCAAGAAATGCATTAGAAGCAACAGAGATTAAAGAAATTTGTAGAATATTTAAACGTGCAATGCTACCTAAGTTTTCAAAAGGAAACGAGTTAAATTTTTCACAAGGAACAAATGCAAAAAATAATTTTATTAGAGTTCCAAATGTCTGTCGATTAACATTTATGCGTGGTAATGGTCCTAACCCAGATGTAGCACAGTATAAAATATGTGCCACGACAAATGTAGAAATTAATTACACTCCTGATGGAACGTATGCTACATATGATGATGGCAGTATGGTTGCTATTGGTTTATCATTATCATTCCAAGAAACAAAACTCATTTTCTCAGAAGAGGCAGACAAATACTGATGTACTTCTCACTAATCCCAAACATCTCATACGATGAGAAACCGATCAGTTATCCTTTCTCAGAATCTGATTTTATAACTGCGAAAAATTTCTTTCGTAGATACAAAATTAATGATGATGTATTATCATACGCAGTAATTTTCAACAAGTATACAATTGAAGATCTTGATAGACCAGATACTCTTGCTGATAGAATGTATGGAAATCCATTTTTTGATTGGGTAATTTTACTGACAAACAATATGGTTAACGCTCAGTATGATTGGCC